>Ga0180434_10000012_pt1 | contig 248080 bp, 245 predicted proteins | sample SS_ome_7_FD_132453 | JGI IMG/M metagenome (GOLD analysis project Ga0180434, IMG submission 132453) | Hypersaline lake sediment archaeal communities from the Salton Sea, California, USA - SS_1_D_2 metaG | ecosystem: Environmental > Aquatic > Non-marine Saline and Alkaline > Hypersaline >... | reverse complement strand
GAATAGGTCAGGGGTTCGATTCCCCTAGGCGGCTCCAGTTTGTTCACGCACGTCAGCCCGGCTCTGCTGGCTGGCAGCCTCGTGGGCTTCCCGGCTGGGGATCGCCGGGGATCTTCCGGGTTCACCGCCAGCCTATTGACGAGTGCAGATCCTTCACGACCAGCTTTGGCACCCCGCTGGTCCCCCGGCTTCGCCCGATACGTCGCCGAATGCAAACAGCGGCCCGAGCCGTGGCTGATTGATATGGCGCGGGTACCATAGCCGTATGGCGCTCAAGAAGACGACCGTCATGGTCGATGAGGAAGATCTCGCCCTGGTCAAGGAAGCCGCAGCTCGGGAGGGCCGCCCGGAGTCCGAATACTTCCGCGAGGCATTCCACATCGCGGCGTTGCGGACCCGCCGATGGCAGGCCGATTGGGACATTCCCACCCTGGACTTCGGGGGGCCGGTCACGGCTGACGACATCCACCGGACGGTGGCCGACTCCACCGCAGGTGCCCGACTCGAATGATCCTCGTCGCCGACACATCCGGATTGGTGGCCGCGCTCAACCCCGCCGATCCCGACCACGAGGCGGCGCGGACTGTGATGAGCGCGGCTGCCCGCACGGTGGTGTCGCCGCTGGTCTTCCTGGAGATCGAACACGTCATCAGCCGCATCGTCAGCCGCCGCGCGGCGCGGGGAGTCAACGACTGGCTGCTGGACCAGGCGCGCATCGGTCGGGTGGAGGTGCCCGCAATATCCGCGGACGTTCTCTCCAAGGCGCGAGAAGTGCAGGATCACTACGATGCGCTGCGACTCGATCTGACCGACGCCGTCACCGTGGTCATCGCCGAGCGCTACGAAACCGATGCGGTACTGACCCTGGACCGCCGGGATTTTCGTGCGGTGGTGCCGTTGACGGGCGGACGGGCATTCCGGGTGTTTCCCGACGATGCCTGACGCGCCGTTATTCTTCGGGACCTACTGCCGTGGAGGGATGTTCACCGGCCCTGTTGTCCGGCGCTACCCGCCGTCACGGCCGCAGAGGCGAGTGGCGCAGGTAGACGATGCGATCATCGAGCGGGTGTTGACCGGCGGCTACCACGGCAGCGACCAACACGGCGGTGCCGGCGAGCCGGCCGGAGAACCGCGACGGCAGCGCGATCAACACACTGCAGCGGCGGCCGGTGCCAGGGGATCGGGGCAACGGGGGAGGGACGTGGATGCCTTTCGGGTTCACCGGAAGCTCATCGGCGACTACAAGTCCCTCACCACCAGCGCCGTGTCGCCCCGTGATCCGCGGATCTCGCAGTACGTCGGCGACGCGCTCGCCCAGGACGACCAGTGGCCAGAGCCGTGGCTCTCGTTGAAGCCGACCGGGAGGAGTCGTCAGGACTTGTGGATCGGGGGCTTAGTTCAGAGGCCGCCGACGCGGTGATGGTTTGGCCGGTGATCGAGCGCGGGCGCGGGGACCGGCGAGATAAGCGAGCAGATCAGCGCTGTCTTTGGGTTGGCCGAGGCGGCGCAGAGGTGTTCGCTCGGCGATGCAGCTCCGTTGTGCTGGGGCGGGGTTAACTGGATCACCGGCTGCTTAACCTGGCTATTCGGAGGCGAGCAGGGAGGTGAATCGCATGACCGCGATCGCTTCCAGCGCGGTGAACCTTTGTGACGGGACTATCCGATACGACCGGTCAAGCGAGTCGGATTCCGTGGTCGTGCTGCTTCATGGCGGCGGGCTCGATAACGCCCGGTTGAGCTGGCGGCACCTGCTGCCGGCGCTCGCCGATGTGCATCGCGTGTATGCACCCGACTGGCCCAAGCATGGCGGTTCCTGGCCGTGGCGGGGCATTGTGGATCAGGCCGGTCTTGAACGCTGTCTCGGCCACCTGCTCGACCGCTGGGGCCTTCGCTCGGTGGCGCTGGTTGGCGTGTCGATGGGGGCGAGTGCCGCACTTGGGTTCACCCTTGCCCATCCCGAGCGTGTCGATCGGCTCGTTCTGCTCGATCCGGGCGGCCTGCAGGAGTCGGTGCGGATGCACCTTCTCAGCTATTTGGCGGTGCAAGCACCATGGCCGCGTTTGACGGCACTCGCGCTGAGGCCGTGGGTGCTTCGCCGGTTGATCCAGCGTTCAACCTTCGCCACGCCACCGGCCGACGTGGAGGAGATTGCTGCGGGGGTCATCGAAGAACTCCGCGCCAAGCGGAACCGGTCTCCGTACAGCGACTGGCAGCGTTGTGAGATCGGGCCGCATCGGATGAAGGTGAACTTCATGGCTTGCCTCGGTCAGATCGACATCGCGACGCTCGTCGTCCACGGTGCCGCCGATAGGCTTGTGCCCGTTGAGATCGCGCGAGAGTCGGCGAAACGCATCCCGAATGCTCATCTGCACGTTATCGATGGCTGCGGCCACTGGTCCCCGCGAGAACGCCCCGCCGAAGTGAACGCCGCAGTCCGCGAATTCCTTTCCTGACATAAGGCGTGGGTCTGGTGTACTCGGTCATCGAAGCGGGGCAGCCTCGGAGGCGTGGGTGACGACGAAGTCGGTCAGGTCGGTTCCATTGGCGATCACGGCACGATCAATCAACTCCCGCTCCTCTGTCGTCGTGCGCAAGTCCATCCGTCGATTTCTGCGCCGGAACTTCATGTCCATCGCTCACACCTTCCAAGTCTGTACGTCCATCGCACGGCCACGCTTTAGCGCCATACCAGGCAGCTGCTGTCCCGATAACGAAGGCTTTCCGGACAGCGGTGGCAGCTGGCCGTGACAGTCTGAGTTGGCCCCGGTAGGACGGCTGACGCAGGACTCCGAAACGCCACCGACAAACAATTGGTGGACGGGATTTGACGAGTTCGGCGGCCACTCAAAAAGTCTCGGTATGGGGATCGAGGTGCGCCCGGCGACGGTCTTCGAAGATGTGAAGACGATGGTGGGCCCCAAACGGCCCGATGCAAATGTGTGTTGGTGCTTGAGCTATCGCCTCACTTCTTCGAAGGCGAACCGAGAGCTTGTGGGTCCCGAGCGGGGCCAGCGGGTGCACCAGCTGATGCAGCAGAGCCCTCCGCCCGGAGTGCTCGCCTATGACGACGGTGAAGTCGTCGGTTGGGCTGCCGTGCATCCCCGCGCCGACACAAGCTTCGCCCGCAACCGCAAGATCCCGCATGTCGACGACCTCGATGTGTGGTCAGTGTGGTGCATCCGTGTGCGGCCGGGTCATCCCAACGAGGGCACCTCGCACCATCTGCTCGCGGGCGCGGTCGAGTTTGCCCGTGCGAACGGCGCCGTCGCCATCGAGGGATATCCCCTCGACAACAAGGGGGCAAGAATCGACCCCACCATGGCCTACGTCGGCACGATGGCCCTCTTCGAGAAAGCAGGATTTGCGAAGGTCGCCAAGACCGATTCAGTGCTGCACACGGAGTGCCACGGTCAGAAGATCGCCTTGTGCCAGACGAAGGCTTGGACGTAGCTTTAATCAGAACCCGTTGGGGAGCTCGCAAGGGCTGAGAGGTGGCACCACCGACCCATCGAACCTGAATCAGTTAATACTGGCGGAGGGAACGGGAAGGCGTCACCGGCCAAGGCCGCCCCACTGGGCCCACCCGAGATGCCACTTCTCTGGCCTTCCGCTGAACTCCGGATCACCCGGTGCACCGAGCAGAGAGGGCAGTGGAAATCATCTCCGTCCCTCGTTCTCGCGGGCCGCATCCGCATCGTCGTCGTGCGGCGGTGGGTCTCACCATCGCCGGTTCGGACAGTGGCGGCGGTGCCGGAATCCAGGCAGATCTCAAAACCTTCTCGGCCCTGGGGGTGTACGGCACCAGTGTGATCACTGCTGTCACTGCGCAGAACACGCGCGCCGTCAGCGGCGTGCACGAAGTGCCCGCCCAGTTCGTGAGCGCGCAACTCGACGCCGTTCTCGACGACATTGCCGTCGATGCGATCAAGATCGGCATGCTGGCCTCTGCGCCGTTGATCGACGCTGTTGCCGCCGGGCTGGCGGCGTACCAGGTGCCGGTGGTGCTCGACCCCGTCATGGTGGCGAAGTCGGGGGACATGCTGCTGCAACCAGACGCGGTCGAGACGCTACGCACCACACTGCTGCCGCTGGCCACGCTGCTGACACCAAATCTGCCTGAGGCCGCGTGCCTGCTGAACACCGCACCGGCGGGCACCGAAGCAGAGGCGATCGCCCAAGGTGAGGCGCTACTGGCGGCCGGGCCGGGCGCGGTGTTGATGAAAGGCGGCCACGCGAAAGGTGCTGTCTGCGTCGACCTGTTGATCACGCTGGATCAGCCCGTGCACCGACTGGAGGCCCCGCGCGTCGACACGCGCAACACGCACGGCACGGGCTGCACGCTGTCGGCGGCGGTCGCCGCCGGTCTCGCGTTCGGGAAGCCCCTGCACACCGCTGTGGGCGAGGCGCACGCCTACCTGCAGGGCGCGATCGCCGTCGCCGAGCAACTCGGTATCGGTAGCGGACACGGCCCGGTGCATCACTTCCACCGGCAGTGGGGCTGAGCCGGTGCGCGTGACAGTCATCGGCGCCGGAGTGGCGGGTCTTGCCTGTGCCACCGAACTGCACGCCCGCGGTGTCGAGGTGACCGTGGTGGACCGTGCCGCCGGCCTTGGTGCCGAGGCCTGCTCGTGGTGGGCCGGCGGCATGCTGGCGCCGTGGTGTGAACTGGCGAGCGCCGACCCGGCCGTGGCGCGCCTCGGTAGCGAGGCGGCCGAGTGGTGGCAGCAGCACTCCGGCGGAGTCGTGCGCCGCGGCACACTGGTGCTGGCGTTGGGTCGCGATGCCGGCGAGCTTCGCCAGTTTGCCCGGCGCACAAAACAGTTCGAGTCGCTGGACGCCGCTCAGATAGACGTGCTCGAACCTGCCCTGGCAGGCCGCTTCAGGCGAGGTCTGCTGTTCCCGAGCGAAGCCCATCTGGACCCACGGGCAGCGACCGCCACGCTGGCGCAGCGGTTGCACGAGGCTGGCACTCCGGTGCGCTGGCGGACAGCCGCCGAGCAGGCGCCGCCAGCTGACCTCGTGCTCGACTGCCGGGGCCTGGCAGCACGCGATGAGCTTGACGATCTGCGCGGTGTCAAAGGGGAGATGCTGCTCGTTCGCAGCGGCGAGATATCGCTGACGCGCACCATTCGCCTGCTTCACCCGCGTACACCGGTCTACATCGTTCCGCGCGGCGACGGCCTCTACATGATCGGCGCGACGATGATCGAGAACAGTGAACGCAGCCGAATCAGCGCGCGTTCCATGCTCGAGCTCCTGGGCGCAGCCTATGCATTGCACCCGGCGTTCGGGGAAGCGGAGATCGTCGAGATCGGCGTGGATGCACGCCCCGCCTTCGCCGACAACCTGCCGCGACTACGCCGCCGCGGTTCAACCCTGTTCGTCAATGGTCTCTATCGACACGGCCTACTGCTCTCGCCTGCGCTGGCGAGGATGGCGGCCGACACCGCGCTCGATGCCCAACATGTACCGGAGGTGATGGATGAGAATTGTCCTTAACGGCGAAGCGCGCGAAGTCTCGTCGGCAACGCTGCAACCAGTGCTTGAGGAATTGGGCTACGGCGGTGCCGCAGTTGCCACGGCAGTGAACGGTGACTTCGTACCTGCATCCCAGCACGCCGAGACCACCCTGCGACAAGGCGACCGGCTGGAAGTGCTGGCGCCCATGCAAGGTGGCTAGGGGCAAGGTGGATCAAAGTGGATAAGACGCGCAGCTTCTACGGTGTCGACCTGTTCAATCGACTGCTGCTGGGTACCGCGCAGTACCCGTCACCCGCGGTGCTCGCGGACGCGGTGCGTGCCGCCGAGGTCGAAGTCGTGACCACGTCATTGCGACGCGAATCGGGGGTGGACCGTGCCGGCCAGGACTTTTGGGCACTGATCAAATCGCTTGGCGTGCGGGTGCTTCCGAACACTGCGGGCTGCCAGAGCGTTCGCGAAGCGGTCACCACGGCGCATATGGCGCGCGAAGTGTTCGACACGGAGTGGATCAAGCTCGAAGTCATCGGCGAGGAGGACACCCTGCAGCCCGACCTGTTCGGACTGGTGGAGGCGGCGCGGATCCTCAGCGAAGAAGGCTTCAAGGTTTTTCCCTACACCACCGAAGACCTGGTCGCGGCCGATCGCCTGCTCGATGCCGGCTGTGAAGTGCTGATGCCATGGGGTGCACCGATAGGCTCCGGGCTCGGGTTGAACAACGCCTACGGTCTGCGCAGCATGCGCGCCCATTTTCCGGATGTTCCACTGGTGGTCGATGCAGGTATCGGACTGCCATCCCACGCGGCACAGGCCATGGAGCTTGGCTTCGATGCGGTGCTGCTGAACACGGCCGTTGCCCGGGCGGGGGACCCGGCGGCGATGGCGCGCGCCTTCGCCCGCGCGATCGAGGCTGGGCGACATGCCTTCGAAGCCGATCCGATCGAGCCAAGAGACATGGCCGCGCCGTCAACGCCGTTGATAGGCAGGGCGTTCCTGTCATGACATTGGATCGCTTCTACCCCATCTTCGACAGCGCGGCGTGGCTTGAACGCCTGCTGCCGACCGGTATCAAACTCGTGCAGTTGCGAATCAAGGACCGGTCAGCCGAGGACACGCTTGCCGAGATTGTCCGCGCAAGGCAGCTGTGCGAAGTACATCACTGCCAGCTGATCGTCAACGACCACTGGCAGGCGGCGATCGACGCCGGATGCGACTATGTCCACCTCGGCCAGGAAGACCTTGACGGTGCGGACGTCGCTGCGGTACGCCGGGCAGGCATCCGGCTCGGCATCAGCACGCATGACGATGACGAACTCGATCGCGCGCTGGCGTTGACACCAGATTATGTCGCGCTCGGTCCCGTGTACCCGACCATTCTCAAGAAGATGAAGTGGACCCAACAGGGTCTCGATCGCGTGACCCAGTGGAAGCGGCGCATCGGCGACACGCCGCTTGTAGCCATCGGCGGCATGACCGTCGAGCGAGCCGAAGGCGCGTTTGCCGCCGGCGCCGACATCGTCGCAGCGGTCACGGACATCACCCTGAATCCCGACCCCGAAGAGCGCACACGCGCGTGGCTCACGGCGACGCGACGGGCATCGTGAGCAGTCACGCGCGCAGCGGATTTCGCGCTCAACCCCGGCGCGCGTCGGTGAGCCCCGACTACGGCTCACCGGTGTTCGCGCAGTTACGCGATGCGTCCGCCGACGCGTGGCAGGGCCATGTCACGCACGAGTTCGTGCGTCAGCTGGGGGACGGCAGCCTGCACCGCGGCGCTTTCGTGCACTACCTGCGACAGGACTACGTATTCCTGTTCCACTTCAGTCGCGCGTGGGCACTGGCGGTAGTGAAGAGCGAGTCGCTCAAGGAAATGGAACTCGCCGCCGGCACCGTCCATGCGCTGGTCAACGAAGAGATGCAATTGCACGTCAAGACTTGTGCCGCAGAGGGCATCTCGGCCGAAGCATTGTTCGCCACGGAGGAGGCGCCGGAGAACCTGGCCTACACACGTTTCGTGATGGACACCGGCCTGTCCGGCGATCTGCTCGATCTGCTGGTGGCGCTGGTGCCATGTGTCATCGGCTACGGCGAGATCGGTCGTCACCTGGCCGGCACGGCGAAGGTCGACCAAGCGCATCCGTACCGGAACTGGATCGATACGTATTCCGGTGACGAGTATCAGGCCACCTGCCGGCAGGTCGGTGCATTGCTCGAACGGTGTGCGGCTGCGCGTATCGGCCCGGCACTGGTGAGTTCGCCGCGTTGGCCGCGCCTGGTGCAGCGCTTTCGGGCTGCTTGCCTGCTGGAACAGAATTTCTGGAGTATGGGCCTGCGCGGCGGATACTGAGTGCGCCCCGCGGCCGTTGCCGAGGCTTCAGCGCTGGTCTGGTGGATGCAACCTCTCGTCACTCTGCTCGGGTACCCCGCCGTCGGCCACTTGATCGGCCAACTCCAGCCCCGCACCGGCATACACGTTGAAGGCGATGCCGACGCCGTGGTCCTTGGCCCACTGCACCTCGTCGTCGTATCGGGCGACGGCGGCGACCTTGCCGCTGAACCCCGACTCGCGCAGGCATTCGAGCGCGGTGACGTTGGCGCCGTGACGCGGCATCGCCAGGACGGCAATGCGCACCGAGTCGGAGCGCTCCAATTGGTTCCAGAAGTGCAGATCCGTCGCGTCACCTTCAATGACTCGCAGGCCCTCCGCCGCGAGTCGCTCGATTCGGGGCCCGTCATAGTCGACGCCCACTGCCCGCAATCCATAGTGATCCGTCAGCCGTTGGTAGGCGGCAAATCCCACTCGCCCCATCCCGATCACCACAACCTCGGCATCGCCCGCGTCGCCGGGACGTTCCTCGGGGTGCAATGCGCTGGCGTCCTGGGCGGGGAGTCGCGCGGCTATCTTCTCCACCATCAGGTGGCCGCGTCCATTGACCAATGCCGACACCACGAAGCTCAGTGCCACGGCGATCGACATCTCCACCAGCCAGGACTCGCCGAGAAGCCCGGCCGAGGCGCCGACCGACACGACGATCAAGCCGAATTCGGAGTAGTTCATCAGGCTCAGCCCCGCCAGCAACGCCGTGCGGTAGCGCAGCTTCAACCGCGACAGCAACAACACGTACCAAACCGCCTTGAAGGGCAGGACGAGCAACATCAGCAACGCGATGCCGATGGTGGGCAGATCCGGCAGCCCGGTCAGCCCGATCGACACGAAGAACCCGACGAGCAGCAACTCCTTGAGGTGAAACAGCGACCGTGCGAGCTCTGAGGAGGCCGGGTGTGATGCCAGGAGCACCCCGATGATCAGGGCGCCGAGGTCGCCCTTGAGCCCGAGTGCGGAGAACAACGCATACCCGGGCACCAGCGCCATCATGATGCCGAACAGCGACTGCATCTCGCCGTGGCCCAGCCGGGTCCAGATCCTGCGCAGCACCCGAGTCAGCGGCCACAGACCCACCAGTGCCAGCGCCCATGGGCTGGGTAGGTGACCGCTGGTGGCGGTCAGGAAGATGACGGCGATGATGTCCTGCATCACCAGGATGCCGATGGCGACGCGGCCGTACAGTGCGTGCGATTCGCCCCGCTCCTCGAGAACCTTGACCACGAAAACCGTGCTGGAAAAGGACATGGCGAAGGCAAGCAGGGCGATCGTCTGCATGCCCTGGCCCGCCAGCATGGCGACCCCCGCCACGGCGGCCAGCCAGAGCACGACACTCCCGGTGATGACGCTGACCGTCATGTGCGCGGATGTGGTGAGCCACACCTCGCGACGCAGCAGTATGCGGACGTCTAACTTGAGACCGATCGCGAAGAGCAAAAGTGTGACGCCCAGATCCGCCATCAGCTCCAACTGGGGCGGTTCGGCGATGTCGAGGGCGTTGATGACGAAGCCCGCCGCGAGGAACCCGACCAGCGGGGGCAGCCGCACAGCCATGGCGAGGCCGCCGAGGCCGAAGGTGATGACGAGATAGATGGCAGCAACTGTCATAGGCGATCCTCTTGGTCAGACGCGCAGGCGGTCGCGGATGCGGCCGACGACCCGGTTTGCTGCGAAGGCCGTATCAGTATCCCGGTAGCAACGGGATTTTTCTGCGCAGCCCGAGCCGGTCGAGGAGTCGTCTTCGGGTCCGGGCGCCCTGGCGATACGTCCTGTCCCGCTCCGCTGGGACAAGACTTGTCAGACCCCGGAGGGACACTGGCCCCGTGTTCGAGACAACTCCGTTCCCGCCCCTGCCGGACAGCATCGATATCACCGAACTGACCGATCCGGTCGCGTCGGTCATCGCCGCCGAATTGACCGACCGGTTCGTCCGGCTGTCGATGGGCCAGACAGAGCCGGTCGTCGCCCGGCTGGCCCGCAACGAAGCGACATTGCGCAAACCGGGTGGGATCGACCTGGAGAAAATGACGGTCGCTCAACTGCTGTACCGGCGGATCGAGACCGCCGTCTTCCGGCAACTGAGCCTGACGGTTCCGCTATCGCATGCCGAGTTCGCGCTGTCCCGGATCGAGGTGCTGCTACGTGAGCAGTTCGCCGAGATCACCGGCACCGCGGCGAGCTATCTGCTCAGCGATGGCCGCGATGCGGCGATCCAGATGGCCACCGTGGCGACGACGATGGCGGCCCGTGAGGTCCGGAGCGGACTGGTGGGGATCATCGGCTGCACCCGCCGGCCAGCGCAGGAGCCCTAGCTGCTCAGCGGGGCGCGAGGTGGCCTATCGGGCCGGAGGCCACACACACCGCCAGTGCGGCCGTGCTGACTCGGGCGGTGATCGCATCGCCGGCCCCCGACAATCGGACGTACACCCGGTTCAGCCCCGGCTTCACCGCCACCGTCGTTTCCGGGCCCATCGGCAGGGATAACACCATGCTGCCTGAGGTGTTCGCCAGGTAGTTCAGTTCAGCGGTCCACTCCGCCGGTAGCAACGGGCCGTCCAATGGCATCCGCACCGCCGCATCGGGTTCCACGAAGTACCCGCACTGCGGCTCCGGGCCCGCATCGATTGTTCGAGTCCACGTCACCTTCGCATCGACGACCCGTCCGGATGAGTCCAGCATTCGCAAACGGTCGGTGTGGGATCCGAACGCCGGCCTGTCGCGGATCAGCGCGAACATGTGGCTGGCCAGGCTCTCCGGTCCGACCACCGGCTGCAGGATCAGCGGGTCGACGTCCTGGTCCAGCAGTGGGGCGGTCGATGCCCTCTTCGCTTCGGCCAGTCCCCGGACCGCGTTGACCAGATACGCCTTGGTCGGGTTGTCCCGCCAACTGGTCAGGAACGCCGCGGTGGAGAACAGGCTGCTCGCGACGAAACCGACGGCCAACACCGCCAGTACGGCGGAGCGCCGGGCGGAGGCGTCCAACCACCGCGAGTCGGCCCGGTTGGGCGCGCAGAACCCGACCGCAGCCAACAGCGCCAGCACAACCACCAGGTCGGGCAGGTAGCGCAACGTCTGGGCCAGTTCGAGCGCGGTGAACGCCGATGACCGCATCAGGTAGATCGGTACCTGGCAGGCCACCGCGTATCCGGCCGCAGCCACCCATACCGCGCCGATACGTTGTTTCCGGGCCATCGACACCAGCACCGCCGCGCCCAAAGCCAGCCAGCCCAGCGCCATCACCGATGCCGGCGGCACCGCCCACGGCGAGGCCGGCGCCCACCGCTGCCACTCCCACGGCCCGCCGACCAGGCCGGGGACGATGCCGTGGGTCACCGAGCGCCGCAACAGATCCCATGTCATCGACGGGTTCCAGCTCCACCGCTGCTGGTCGACGACCACCAGATACAGAGCAATCCATGCCGCTGTCACCGCCAGCGATGCGATCCACAGCGGCCGGCCCCGTCGCCAGACCGTCTGGAACGCGGCCCGGTCCCCGCCGACGTGGCGGAGCAGCGCGGCCACGGTGAAGGCGACGAACGGGATGACGGCCGCCTTCTCGAAGAACAGCAGCCCGCCCGCAAAGGCGCCCAACGCGGTGACCGCGTACCGGCGGCGCCCGGTGCGGACCAGAAGGATGGCGTCAGCACAGGCCCAGGACAGGGCGGCCAGCATCGGCAGGTAGTTCAGGGCGGCGGCCCACCAGGCGAAGGCGGGCACGGCCAGCGGGGTGAACAAGGCGAAACACAACGGCACCAGCAGCACCGGCCGCCACCCCAGGATCACCCGCAGTGCCCGCAACAGAGCTAGTGACGCGATCAACTGCAGTATCACCAGACTGAGCGCGGGCCAGGTCCACACCAACGGTGCCAGCCGGGTGATCATGCCGCCCAGCAGGAAAGCTGCCGGCATCACATGGCCGTCGTGGTCGGTGAACAGATACTCCCAGGACAGCAGCGGCTGGGTTCCCGCGCGGCCGACCAGGATGAGGTCATCCCAGTAGAAATAACCGCCGAAGGCCAGCACCGCACGGACCACCAGGTGCAGCGCGATCAGCACGACCGCGGCCGCCGCGACCGGTGGCAGCGCACCCGCGGACGGCCGAACTGACATCGGACCGACTGTACGGGTGGACCTCGGCAGTCCGGCGCAACGGTGGCCGCAAGCCGCTCAGCGGAACCGCTACGGCCGTCGACCGCTGCGTATTCCGGCCGGCTCGGGGCCGGAACCGGCCCCCCACGCCAGGGCGGTCAGATGCACGGCGATGCCCACCAGCGGTCCGCACAGCAGGGCGATGACGGTCCGAACCTCCAGGGGCATTGGCAGGGTGAGCAAGAGGGCCGCGGCCACTGTCGCGCCCACCCACCCGACTGCGTACGCCCGGTGTAGTGCTGCAGCAACCGCCGCCGCTCCGGTCAACGTGAGCAGGGCTATCGATACCGCCGCCGCCGTCAGCCAGGCCAGCAGGGTTCCGCTGGCCCGGTACTCCGGGCCGAAGCCGACCCGCATCAGCCAGGGTCCGATGAACGCCGCTCCCACCACCCCGATTGCGCCGAGGGCGGTGACGATCGCGGCGGGCGGCAGCAGGGACCGTAGGCGTGCGCTGCGGTGATCGACGAAATAGGCGATCAGGTTGCCCTGCATGGCCGTCAGAGGCACCAGTAACGGTGCGCGCGTCAGCGTCACGGCGAGGATCACCACACCGCCGGCCGCCCCGAGATCTCCGGCGGTCGTTTTCAGCAGCACCGGGAATCCCATCACCAGAACGGCGCTGGCACCGGCGGCGGCAACCGAGTGTGCGGAACCGCGCAGAAAATCCGACACACTGCCGGTGGTCCGCGACCCGGCGGCCAGGCGTGCGACAGCCGATACGGCCAGCAGGAGCAGCCATGCCACCGCACCGGCGACGGTGGCCCAGAGGAACCCGGCCAGTCCCCAGCCGAGCACGAAGGCCGCTGTCGCGATCACCACCCGGATGGCGGCGTCGGTCACCATCAGTGAGCCGTACTGCGACCAGCGATCGGTTCCAGCGAGCATCCCCAGAAGCGTTGCGTGCAGACAGAATCCGGCGAGGCCCAACGACAGCAGTGTCACCGACAGCGCTCGCTCCTCGGCGAAGACGTGCGGCGCCCACACCGGCGATGTGCCGGATATGGCCGCGGCCGCCGCCAGTCCGACACCGCCGGCGACCCAGATCGGCCGGGTACGGGCAGTAGCGGCACGGTCTAGTAGGGCGGCGCGGGCCACCCGCACCTCCCTTGTCGCCTCCTGGAGCAGCCCATTGGCCGCGCCCGCCACAAGGCCGAACGCCCCCCAGAACACCCCGAACACCGCGAACCCGGCCGGTTCGAGCTTGCGTGCGGCCAGGTAGAGCACCGCGTAACCGCAGGCCGCGGTGATCGCGGTGGCGATACCGACCCGTGCGACGCTGCCCCGGGCCACCGGACCGGCGTTGGCGCTCACTGCATCGAACGGCACGCCGGCGTCGGTCACAGCGGCGGCAGCCCGGTCGAATACAGCCACGCCTCCCACAGTGGGCGCAGCGAAACATCGGCGTATTTGGCCGCCAGTCCGGTGAAGTCGTCGGTGACCGCGGTGCCGTGCCGGTAGCGGGTGGTCCAGTCGCGCAGGAGTTCGAAGAATTTGTCATCACCGATGACGCCCCGGAGTGCGTGCAGGGTCAGCGCACCCCGTTTGTAGACCCGGTCGTCGAACATGTCCTGCGGTCCCGGGTCGGACAGCAACAGATCCTGCGGTGCGGTGGCCAGTCGCTGGTGGTGGTGCCGCGCGATATCTTCGGCAGTGCGACCGCCGGAGTTCTCGGACCAGAGCCATTCGGCGTAGCAGGCAAAGCCTTCATGCAGCCAGATATCACGCCAGCGCCGGGCTGTCACGCTGTTGCCGAACCACTGATGGGCCAATTCGTGCGCGATCAGTCGTTCGGAGCCCCGCTCGCCGTCGCAGTGGTTGGCACCGAAGACCGAAACGCCCTGTGCCTCAAGGGGGATTTCGAGATCGTCATCGGTGACCAGGACGGTATAACCGGCGGACAGCGGATAGGGCCCGAACAATTTGATGAACAGTTTCATCATCGCGGTCTGCCGGGCGAAGTCATGTTCGAAGCGGTTTCGCAGCCGATCCGGCAGCACCGCCTGCATGGGCACCGGGGCTTTAGGCAGCCGGTGCCGGTCATACATCCCGATCAGCAGGGTCGCCAGGTAAGTGGAGGTCGGCTCGGGCTGCTCGTAGGTCCATTCCGTCTGGCCGGCCCGAACTCGCCGCGAGACGAGCTCGCCGGGGGCGACCGCGTAATAGGGGCTGTCGGTGCTGATCTTGATCCGATAGCTGGCTTTGGAGCTCAGGTGGTCATCGCAGGGGAACCAGGACGGGGAACCGTTGGGCTGTCCGGCGACCAGAGCGCCGTTGGACAGCTCCTCGAAACCGACCTCGCCCCACATACTCCGGATCGGGCGCGGCGAGCCGCCGTAGCGCACCGCGACCGACAGCGCCGAGCCGGCCGGCAACGCCGAGGCGAGCCGGATTCTCAGCTTGCCCTCCGAGGTGGCGAAGTGCTGTGGTCTTCGACCGTTCACGGTGACCTTGGCTACGGAGAGACCATCGGCCAGGTCGAGGGTGAAGTTGCGTAACGATGCCAGGGTCACGGCCGTGATCGTCACCGCGCCGTTGAGCCGGTTGCTGGCGACCTTGTACTCCAGGTCGAGCTCATAGCGCGACACCCGATAGCCGAAGTTTCCGTTGTGCGGCAGGTATGGGTCGATCACCGGGTTGGCGCCCCGTTTCTTGGCGCTGTTCTTCACGCCGCACCGGCCTTCGGAGGCCGCCGGCGCCGGGATGATGCCCGCTTCCGCGAAACCGGCCACGGTGCAATGGGATTGCCCTGCCATCTGGTCGACGGTGGCACCTCGTCTCCGCGCATCACCAGCGATGCCGGTCCGACGGTGGCGCCGGCACCGAGCCTGGAGGCGGGCAGCGCCACGCAGTGCGGACCCAAGGTCGCGCCCGGTCCGAGCACGACGGTGTCCATCCGCATGATCCGGTCGTGGAACAGATGCGTCTGCACCACGCACCCGCGGTTGACGGTGCTGCCGTCTCCGAGTGTCACCAGGTCGGCCTCCGGCAGCCAGTAGGTCTCGCACCACACGCCCCGGCCGATCTTGGCACCGAGGGCCCGCAGCCACAGGTTCATCACCGGAGTTCCGCTGGCCGCCCGCGCGAACCATGGCGCGGCGACGGTCTCGACAAAGGAGTCAGCAAGCTCGTTGCGCCAGACGAAGGACGACCACAGCGGGTGTTCGTCATCGCGGATGCGGCCGACCACCAGCCATTTGGCCCCGACGGCTACACATCCGGCAACCGCGCCCGCGATCAGCAGCACCACCCCGCCGGCCAGGGCCGCCCCGCCGTAGCCGGCGCGCAGTGCGACCGCCTGCAGTGCCGCCAGGGTTGCCACACCCAGCGCGAAGGTGACCATCAGCGGCACCACCCGGCAGGTCTCGAAAGCCCCGCGGGCCAGCTTCAGCCGTATCGGCGGTTCATAGGTCAACGAGGCCTCGGCGGTGTCGGCGCGGCGGCGCAGCCGGACCGGCGGGCTACCCAGCCACGACGAGCCGGTTTTTGCCTTTGGTGGAGTGGCCGACAGCACGGCCACCAGGGCATCGTCGGGAACCCGCCGGCCCGGCTGGGTGATACCGGAATTGCCGAGAAAGGCCCGTTTACCGATGGTGGCCTGAGCGACATGGATCCAGCCGCCACCGAGTTCATAGGAGGCCACCATGGTGTCGTCGGCCAGGAAGGCGCCGTCCTCCACCACGGTGAACTTAGGGGTGAGCAGTGCCGTCGAGATCTCGGTGTCACGGCCGATCCTGGCCCCGAGGATCCGCAGCCACACCGGTGTCGCCAACGCCGCGTAGAGCGGGAACAAATAATTGCGGGCCGCGTCCATCAGCCGTTCGGTGCTCCACAGTTGCCAGCCGATCCGGCTGCGGACCGGGTGGTAGCCCTCACGCAGACCGATCGCGAGCACCCGCACGCCCAGTACCGTCAGCGCCGCGTACACGCCGATGGCTACCAGCGTCGCGACTGGGACCCAGGGTGCCGCTGCCCACACAGCCTGATCCAGGGTCGCCGTCTGCCGCACCGCCCAGGCCAGCACCGCCAGCCCGGCGCCCAGCGCCGCCAGCGGCAGTGCACCCAGCAACATCGAGGACAGCCCGTAGATCACCACCCACTGCGCGGACCGCGGCGGTCGGCGATCCGGCCATGGATGACGGGCCTTCCCGGACTTCACCGCGGGGGAGCCCTTCCAGTACTGGCGGTTCTTCACCTTGCCCACCACCGCCGAGCCCGCCGCGACGTCGGCGTCCTTGCCGACTACCGCACCCGGCAGCAGAGTGGTCCGCGCACCGATCGTCGCATCGTTGCCGATGGTGATCGGACCCACATGGAAGAGATCCCCGTCGACCCAGTACCCGGTGAGGTCGACCTCCGGTTCCACCGAACTGCGGTGTCCCAGCGTGAGCATGCCGGTGACCGGTGGAGCGGAATGCAGATCCACTCCCTTGCCCACCGAATTGCCCAGCGCCCTGGCGTAGTACACCAGCCACGGGGCACCGGAGAGATTCTCGGCTCCGCTGGCGGCGGCGAGGCGCTCAGCCAGCCACACCCGGAGATGCTGCGAACCCCCGCGGCGGTAGGTCCCGGGCTCCAGGCCGAGCAGCAGCGCCCGGGCGCCCGCGACGGCGATGGCCATCCGGCCGAGCGGTGTGATGAACATGACGAATGCTGCCGCGACCAGCCACCAGTTGACCGTGACCAGCCACGGTAACGGGTGCGCCCAGGCCACGGCGTTGTTGATCACCGCCAGCCAGGTGACCCACTGCAAACCGGCGAGGGTGGCCAGTGGCACCGACAAGGCGACCTGGGCGGCTTGGGCGGACACCGGCGTGGGCTCCACCCGTCGCGGAGTCACCGCGGCCGGCGCCGGCTGGTCGGCGGCCATCTCATCCAGGAAACCGGCCAGCGATCCCAGTCTGGGGTGGTCGTACAGATGGGCGACCGTCATCGCCGGGTACCGGTCGCGCAGCGCCACCACCATCTGGGCGGCCGTCAATGAGCCACCGCCGAGGGCGAAGAAGTCCGCCTCCGGCCCGTCCACGACGGCGCCGAGGATGTCCTGCCAGCGCGCGGCCAGCCACCCCATGGTGCCGCCGAGTTGGGATCCGACATCCGGAACGTCACCCGGGGGCGGCCAGGGCAATGCGTCGCGGTCCACCTTTCCCGATGTCCGGGTCGGCAGCTCACCGACCAGAACCAGCCGCGGAACCAGCGCTGCGGGCAGCGCGTCGGCCAGGTGAGCCCGCGCGGTTGCCAGGTCGAAGGACGGTTCGGCGGAGGCCACATAGCCCACCAGGACCGGTGTGCCACTGGCGGTCTTTCGTACCGCGGCCGCGCCCGCGCTGACACCGGGCAGATGCACCAGCGCCGCGTCCACCTCACCGAGTTCGATCCGGCGGCCGCCGACCTTGACCTGATCGTCGGCGCGCCCCTGGAAGTACAGGCCGTCGTTTTCCAGGCGGACCAGATCCCCGCTCCGATAGGCACGCGGCCAGCCCAGGGTCAGCATCGGCGCGTACTTCTCGGCGTCTTTCTCCGGATCGAGGTACCGGGCCAGTCCCACACCGCCGATGACCAACTCACCGATCTCGCCGAGCGCGACCGGCTCGCCGGCACCGTCCACCACCGCCAGATCCCAGCCCGGTAGCGGCAGCCCGATGCTCACGGGCGAATTTCCGGTGAGCCGCGCCCCGCAGGAGACCACGGTGGCCTCGGTAGGCCCATAGGTGTTCCAGACCTCGCGGCCGTCGACGGCGAGCCGCCCGGCCAGATCGGGTGGGCAGGCCTCGCCGCCGAAGATCAACAGCCGCACCGCTTCCAGGGCCTCAGCCGGCCATAATGCCGCGAGAGTGGGCACGGTCGACACCACCGTGATGTCCCGGGAGACCAGCCAGGGCCCCAGATCCATTCCGCTGCGCACCAGTGAGCGCGGTGCCGGCACCAGGCAGGCGCCGTATCGCCAGGCCAGCCACATCTCCTCGCAGGAGGCGTCGAATCCCACCGAGAGGCCGGCCAGTACCCGGTCGCCGGGCCTTATCGGGTTGTGCTGCAGGAACATCTGGGATTCGGCATCGATGAACGCTGCAGCGTTGCGGTGGCTGACCGCCACACCCTTCGGGGTACCGGTGGATCCAGAGGTGAAGATGATCCAGGCGTCGTCGTCGATATCGGGTGGTGTGGCGCTAGCGCCGCGTGACTGGCCGGGGCCGGGGATCAGTCCGGCTTCGGTGACGACTCCGGCAACTCCGGCCTCACCGAACACCACCTGCGCCCGCTCGTCCGGATCGTCGGCGTCGACCGGGACATACGCCGCGCCGGAGGCCAGAACGGACAGGATCGCCAGGTACAACGAGTAACTGCCGGAGGGCATCCGGATCCCGACCCGGTCGCCGCGGCCGATGCCGCGGGCAGCCAGCCATCGGGACCCCGCCCTGATATCCCCGATGATCTCGCTGTAGGTCAGCTGAACGGTGCCGTCATCGATGGCCGCCGCGTCCGGGTACCGGTCCGCGGTGTCGTGGAGAATATCGATAAGCGTGCGCGGTGACGGGGCCTGGCGGGAGAGCAGATACTGAGCCGGAATCTCGGGCGTCGCCACGCCTGTGAATCCTAGGCTGCCCGGGCTGTGGACGGGGTGCCCGGCGCGCACCCGATGTGCCAGACCGGGTACGGACCTGAGAAACTTGGCCGCGCCGGGGTCAGGTTTTCTCAGCCTTCCCGTCGCCGCGTTGGCGTCAGCACGCCGGCCTTTCCCGGCCGGCCGAATGCGCGGGCCGACTCCGGCGGCGGGAGGGAACCGCGGGCGATGACGGCCGGAGGTTTGTGCGGTGAATGTGTCCGGGCTGGAGTGGACTGCCACTTTGGTGGCCACACTCGCGGTGCTGCTCGTCGACGTCCTGGTGTTCGCCCGCCGCCCGCACGAGCCGAGTCGGCGTGAATGTGTGGCCGCTCTCAGTGTGTACGTCGGCCTTGCGCTGTTGTTCGGTCTGTGGGTCTGGCATTTCCACGGCAGCCGGTTCGGTCTGGAGTTCTACGCCGGGTGGCTGACCGAGTACAGCCTGTCGGTTGACAACCTGTTCATCTTCATCATCATCATGGCCAGCTTCAATGTCCCCAAGATCTACCAGCAGCAGGCCCTGCTGGTCGGGATCATCTTGGCGCTGGTGTTCCGCGGTATTTTCATCGCGCTCGGAGCGGTTGCGATCCAGCGATTCTCGTGGATCTTCTACATCTTCGGCGCGTTCCTGGTCTACACCGCGATCAAGCTGGTCCGGAACACCGACCACGGCGATGAGGCCGATAACGCCGTGGTGCGGTTCGCCCGGAACCACCTGAACACGACCGGGTCCTGGCACGGTCTGAAGTTGTACGTCAAACGTGGCGGCAAGCGCTGTATGACACCGATGTTCCTGGTGATCGTCGCGCTGGCCACCACCGACCTGATCTTCGCGATGGATTCGATCCCAGCGATCTACGGGCTGACACGAGAGCCCTATCTGGTGTTCACCGCCAACGTGTTCGCGCTCATGGGGTTGCGGCAGCTGTATTTCCTGCTCGGCGATCTGCTCAACCGTCTGGTGTACCTGTCGCAGGGCCTGGCATTCATTTTGTTCTTCATCGGTATCAAACTTCTGCTGCACGCCCTGCACGAGAATGATGTGCCGTTCATCAACGGCGGCAACGGACTCGCGGTTCCGGAGATCCCCACTCTGCTGAGCCTTGCGGTGATCCTGCTGACGCTGCTGCTGACCATGGTGGCCAGCCTCATCAAGACCAGGATCAGTGGTTCTCGCTAATCGGTCCGGTGGCTCAGGCCCAGTTGTCGTAGCCGCCCTCCGGGCCGAGCATGCGCTCCAGCCGGCTGCGGTTGATCCGGGCGACCTCGTTGAGGATCACCTTTCGCTCGGTCTGGGAGTCATGGTGCAGCCGGTCGGTGATCGCCGCGATCACCGTCGAGACCGATGCCTCGGGCCGGACGTACATGATGAACTGGAAGCCGAAGGTCTCCTCGTAGCGTCGGGCCGAGCTCTCCAGCAACATCATCACCCCGGGCCTGTCATCCCACAGTGCGCATTGCTCGGCGTGCGAGCGGACGCTGCGCGGGCGGCTGGCGACTCTCGGGTGCGCCTGCAGAATCTCATCGACGGATTCGTCCGGAAGAGCGAACAGCAGCGCGTCGGCCTCGCGGAACAACGCACTGTGACGCGGGTAGGGCCGCCCGAGGGCCAGATCATCGGCCATCTCCAGGCTGTTGCAGCACTCGTACAGTGCGTGTACGGCTTTACGATGCGGGAGCCGGTTGAAGGCTTCGAGCCCGATTCCCTGGTGTAGTAACACCTGACTATCGTCGGAAATCGAAGACACGGTGGGGTTACCCGGTGTTACGGCCAGGAAAACTCTCAGCCAGTGCGGTGCCGGCCCGATTCAGGGGCCCTCAGGGCCCTCAGTGACACTCAGGGCACTCAGTGGCACTCAGTGGCCCTCAGCCGCGAAACGCTGCCGGGAACGCTCGACCTCGGCTTCGGCCTCGGCACGGCCGACGAAGTCGGCGGCATCGACATGTTTACCGGGTTCAAGGTCCTTGTAGTGCATGAAGAAGTGCTTGATTGACCGCAGTTCGAACTCCGGTACCTGCCCCAGATCCTGGATATGGTCCCACCGCGGATCGCCGGCGGGAACGCAGAGCACCTTGTCGTCGCCTCCTGCCTCGTCGACCATTTTGAACATGGCGACCGGACGGGCCTCGACGATGACTCCGGGAAACACCGACTCGGGCAGCAGCACCAGCGCGTCCAGTGGATCGCCGTCCTCGCCGAGGGTGTCTTCGATGAACCCGTAATCGGCCGGGTACCCCATCGGGGTGAACAGATAGCGATCCAGTCGCACCCGGCCGCTTTCGTGGTCGACCTCGTACTTGTTGCGCTGGCCTTTCGGGATCTCGATCGTGACATCGAACTGCACCGAGCGACTCCTTCGTGCTGTCAGGTCGCCTGATGACGACGGACAACACCCTAACCAGGGATTCGCGCCCCCGCCGCCCCGTTGGGCACAATGAACGGCAAGACTGAGGAGAGCAATGATCGGGAATCTTCGGCGCCGCGGTCACGTGGCGCTCGCCGCGGCGGTGATCGTGTTGGTCGCCATCGTCGTGGCGGCCGCCGCCGTCCTCTCATCCGGGGGCCACAGCAACGCGTCAGCCCCGCCTCCTCGCCCGCCCGCTGCCTCCCAACCGGCGCTGGTTCCGGTGACCGACACCGCGGCCGTGCCGACCACCGCCGGGATGACCGCGGCACTGGCGGCCGCTGTCGCGGACCCGAACCTGGGCAACCTGGGCGGCAGGATCACCGACGCCAAGACCGGCTCTCAGATCTGGGAACAGCGAGCGGATCTGCCCATGCAGCCGGCCTCGACCAACAAGATCCTGACCGCCGCCGCGGCCATGCTCACCCTGGACCGCAACGCCCGGGTGACGACGACGGTGAAGGCCGCCGACCAGACCAGGATGCCCGGTGTGGTGGTCCTGGTGGGCGGGGGCGATCCGGTGCTTTCGGCGGCACCGCCCGGCGAGCCGACCTGGTACCGCGATGCGGCGCGAATCTCCGACCTCGCCGAACAGGTCCGAAAGAGCGGGGTCGCGCCGACTGCGGTTCAGGTGGACATTTCGCTGTTCACCGGGCCTGATATGGCCCCGGGGTGGGACCCCGCGGATATCGCCGGCGGCGATATCTCCCCGATCCAGTCGGTGATGATCGATGCCGGACGCATCCAGCCGACCACCGTGGAGTCGCGGCGCTCACCCACCCCCGCCCTCGACGCCGGTCGCGCGCTGGCCGCCGCACTGGGGGTGGATCCGGCCAAGGTCACTTTCGCACCGGGCCCGGCCGGCGGTCGGCAACTGGCTTCGGTCCAGTCGGCTCCGCTCATCGAACGGCTGCGGCAGATGGTCCTGCTTTCGGACAATGTGATGGCTGAGACCATCGGACGGGAAGTGGCCATCGCCACCGGCCGACCGGCAAGTTTCGCCGGGGCCGTCGATGCCGTGCTCAGCACGCTGGCAGCGGCGAACATCGATACATCGGGAGCCTCCCTTGCTGACTGCAGCGGCCTGTCGGTGGCGAATCTTCTGACCGCGAAGACGATCGACGAAGTGATCAATGCGGCTGCCGGACCCGATCAGCCGGTGCTGCGGCCGATGGTGGACATGCTGCCGGTGGCCGGCGGTAGCGGCACCCTCTCGGGTCGATTCCTCAGCGGCGACCCGAAGAGATCCTCGGCAGGATGGCTGCGGGCCAAGACGGGATCGTTGACCGGTACCAATTCACTGGCCGGGATCGTCACCGATGTTGATGGCCGGGTGCTCACCTTCGCCTTCATCTCCAATAACGCCGGAATCCAGGGCCGCACCGCGATAGACGCACTGGCCGGGGTTCTGCGCACCTGCGGTTGTGGCGCATGAGCCGAACCATCAACCCCGACCACTCGTGACCGGTCCCGCCCAGCCGAGCCTGGGCCGGTCTGTTGACTGGCGGTTCGCCGGAACTGTGGGCGCACGGCTGGCCCGGCCCGGGCCGCCGGCCACCGACTACACCCGCCGGCAGGCCATCGACGATTTGGTGCGGGCCTCCCGCGCTGCTGAGGAACCCGTTCGCGATGTGACCCGCTTATCCGGCGAGGCTCCGGTGCCGGAGGCCCGCATCCTCGATCGGGCGCAGTGGATTCACTGCGCGTCGGCGTCGATGCGGGCGATGACCGGTGGCACCGACACCCCGAAGAACCTCATCACCGGTCGCGCCGCCGGTGCCCAGACCGGCGCGGTGCTGGCGTTCATCTCCTCGGGGATCTTGGGCCAGTACGACCCGTTCGCTGCCGGACCGGCCGGCGCGGCGGGGGCCCTGCTCCTGGTCTACCCGAACGTCATCGCCGTCGAACGGCAACTTCGGCTGCCGCCCAGGGACTTCCGGCTGTGGGTCTGCCTGCACGAAGTCACCCATCGGGTCCAGTTCACGGCCAACCCCTGGCTGGCCGGGTACATGTCGCAGGCTCTCTCGGTTCTCACCGCCGAAGGCAGCGATGGGGTGGGGACAGTTGTCGGTCGACTCGCGGACTTCGTCCGGACCCGGCGTGAACCGTCGGGTAACGCCGAGCCGGCCGGAGTCGTGGGTTTGCTTCGGGCCGTGCAATCCGAGCCACAACGTGCCGCACTGGACCGGCTGCTGGTGCTCGGCACCCTGCTCGAGGGTCATGCCGACTATGTGATGGACGCGGTGGGCCCGGCGGTGGTGCCCTCGGTGCAGCTGATCCGCCGCCGTTTCGACGACCGCCGCCAGCGCAAGCAGCCGCCCCTGCAACGGTTGCTGCGCGCGCTGCTCGGGGTGGACGCCAAGCTCAGTCAATACGCCCGGGGCAGCGCGTTCGTCGGCGAGGTGGTGGACCGGGTGGGGATGGCGCGGTTCAACACGGTGTGGTCCGGCCCGGAGACCCTGCCGCTGCCCGACGAGATCGAGAAACCTCAGCGGTGGATCGACAGGGTGCTCTAGCCGGGCTGCGCCGGACGCTGGCCCGGTTCGCCGCACACCACTTGGCCGACGCGCCGTCCTGGTGTGTGGCGCTGTCCGGAGGCCCCGACTCGCTGGCGCTGACAGCGGCCGCCGCGACCGTTCAGCCGACGACCGCGCTGATCGTCGACCACGGGATCCAGCCCGGCTCGGAGGTCGTCGCCCGGACCGCGCAACGGCAGGCGGTGGATCTCGGCTGCACGGCCGCGCATCTGCTGCGGGTCCAGGTGGGCTCGGCGGGCGGTCCGGAGGCCGCCGCCCGAGCCGCTCGCTACGCCGCGCTGGACGCGGCCCGTGCCGGGGCGCCGGTATTGCTCGCCCACACCCTGGACGATCAGGCTGAGACGGTGCTGCTGGGTTTGGGCCGTGGCTCCGGCCCCCGGTCCATCGCCGGCATGCAACCCTGTGACCCGCCCTGGTACCGACCGCTACTGGAGGTGCGGCGCGGCGTCACCCACGGCGTCTGTGCCGAGCTCGGTTTGACCGCCTGGAATGACCCGCACAACAGCGACCCCCGGTTCACCCGCGTGCGACTGCGCACCGAGGTGCTGCCCCTGCTCGAGGATGTTCTCGGGGGCGGGGTGGCCCGGGCGCTGGGCCGCACCGCCTCGGCGTTACGAGAAGATACGGAGATCCTGGATTCGATGGCAGAGCACGATCTCGCCATGGCACGGGACGGGGACGGTCTGGCGGTGGCTGTCGTCAAGGAGCTTCCTGAAGCGTTGCGGCGCAGAGTGATTCGTGCCTGGTTGCTCAGCAGCGGCGCTACCGGGCTTACCGACCACCAGATTCGGGCGGTTGACGCGCTGGTGGCCGCGTGGCGCGGCCAGGGCGGGGTGGCGGTGAGTTGGGGTGTGGCGAACACTCGGCTGTTCGCCGAGCGTCGGGGCGGCACCCTAACCCTGCGCAGCGAACCCGTCTGATTGTTATGGCCGACGGCGGCATGGCACGCTGTGGCTGTGTCGGCGAACGAGCTGTATCCCGGAGACATCAACTCGGTGCTGTTATCCGAAGATCAGATTCAGATCCGGACCGCCGAGTTGGGCGCCCGGGTGGGTCTTGACTATGCAGCCGCGCTGGCCGGCCAGGACCTGCTGCTGGTGACCGTCCTGAAAGGGGCGGTGATGTTCGTGACCGATCTGGCCCGGGCCATCCCCGTTCCCACCCAGCTGGAGTTCATGGCAGTGAGTTCCTACGGCTCGGCGACGTCCTCCTCGGGTGTGGTGCGGATCCTCAAGGATCTCGACCGCGATATCGCCGATCGTGATGTGCTGATCGTCGAGGACATCGTCGACTCCGGCCTGACGCTGTCCTGGCTGCTACGCAACCTGGCCACCCGCCGTCCGAGGTCGCTACGGGTCTGCACATTGTTACGGAAGCCCGACGCGGTCCGCGCCGATGTGGACATCGCCTATGTCGGCTTCGACATTCCGAACGAGTTCGTCGTCGGTTACGGCCTCGACTATGCCGAGCGGTACCGCGACCTGCCCTATATCGGCACCCTGGACCCCAAGGTCTACGCCCCCTGATCGACGCCGTCGCGCTCTGCTAACCGAGCTCCCAGACCACCGTCACCGAGAACCCGACGGTCTGTTCGCCGGGTGGTACCGGGACCGGCGCAGCCGCGGCCCTCGCGCCCTGTGGCACCGGCATCGGCGATCGGGGCTGGGGGCTGCCCGGTGCCTCGGAGATCGAGATGACCGTGCCGAGCGAGAGCCCCGACAGGTCGGCGTATTGCTCGGCGCGGGTCCGTGCATCGTCGAACGCCAGGGCCCGGGCCTCGCTGACCAGTGCCGAGTCCTCCTCGATCGAATAGCTCACCGAGTTGATCCGGGTGGCATCGCCGCCGGCTGTGACGATGAGCGCCAACGTATCCGGGGCCGCGTCGAGTTCGCGGAGTGTCACCATGATCGAGTTTTCCGCCCGATACCCGGTGATCACGGAGTTATCGCCGTACTGCGGCTGCAGATCGACGCCGGAGGTGGCGATATCCGCGGCCTCGATGCCGCGCGCGGCGAGTTGGTCGAGCACGGCCTGCTGCCGCTCACTGGCCTGATTCATCGCCGTGGTCGCATCCGGTGCCACCACCTCGATCCCCACCTCGGCGGTCAGGGTGTCCGGCGCTGCCCTGACCTCGCCGGAACCCACCACCGTCACCTGCCGGGCGTTTGCGCCGACCGCCGGCGCGGAGTCGCACCCGGACAGCAGGGATACGGCCAATACCGCTGTGGCGCAGGCCATGAGATGGCGGGCTCTCGGGGGTTCAACGGTCATCGGCATGCCTCACCGTAGCGCGTGGCCGGATCACCACCGCACCTGCGAGAGGAACTCCAGCAACTCGGCATTGACCTGTGCCGGCCGTTCCTGCTGAATCCAATGGCCCGCGCCGTCGAGCATGACCTGTCGGTACGGGCCGCGCGCCACCTCGGTGGCGCGGCTGGTCTTGGTGAAGGCCAGCACCGGATCGGCGGTCCCGCCGACGAAAAGCGCTGGGACGGTGATAGCCGGGGCCGCGGGACGGTCCATGATCTGCCAGTTCCGGTCGAAGTTGCGGTACCAGTTGAGCGCTCCGGTGAAACCGGTCCGGGTGAACTCGGTGACGTAGTGGTCAAGTTCTTCCGCTCCCAGCCAGTCCGGTATCCGGTCCGGCTCGCCCAGGCGCTCGATGAAGCCCGCCGGCCCGGGGGCCAACATGCGGAGCGCGGCCGCCTCATCCGCCGGAGCCCGCATTCCGCCGAACATCCGCAGTAATGCCCGCCGCGGGTCGGCGGACATCTCGGCATCGGCGACACCGGGCTGCTGGAAGTAGAGGATGTAGAAGAAGTTCTCGCCGAAGATCCTCCGGAACGCCGCAGTCGGCGGGGTCGCCGGTCTGGGCACCGGGGGCACACTCAAACCGGCGACCGCAGCCACCCGGTCCGGGTGCAGCAGCGGGGTGCTCCAGGTGACGACCGCCCCCCAATCGTGTCCGATAAGCGCGGCCCGGTCGGCGCCGAATGCGTCGATCAGGCCGACCAGATCGCCGGTCAGCGCGGCGATATCGTAGGCGTCGACCGCTTCGGGCCGCGTGGAACCGCCGTAACCGCGCTGGTCGGGGGCGATCACGTGGTAGCCGGCAGCGGCCAGGGCGGGAATCTGATGCCGCCACGAGTAGGCCAGCTCCGGGAAGCCGTGGGCGAGGATCACCAGCGGTGAATCGGCGGATCCGGCCTCTGCCACCCGCAGCCGAACCCCGTTGACATCGACGAACCGTTCAGCGGTTGTGACCACGCGTCCAGCCAAGCACAGTCGTCCGCACGCCCGGGCTGCCGACGGTGATCTGCGGGACCAAACCGTGACAGAAACCCCGAGGGCACCGGCTGACCTTGGGGTAGCGGTAGCCTGGTGACTTCCAGTCTGCGATCGGAAGGACGGGCCCGTGCGGGCCGATGCTCGATGAACCGGAAAAATGTGATGCGCACGCTCACGGTGATCGCCGCCGTGCTGCTGCTGGGCTGGTTGTTCTTCTACTTCAACGACGACACCCGCGGCTTCAAACCGATAGACACCTCGGTGGCGACGGCCCAGATCAGCGCCGACAACGTCAAGACCGCACAGATCGACGATCGCGAACAGCAGTTGCGCCTGGAACTGAAGGACGCCAACGATCAGACCGCGGACTCCACGAAGGTCATCGCCAAGTACCCGACCGGCTACGCGGTACCGCTGTTCGACTCGCTGACGGCGAAAGGCGTCCCGACCAACACCACGGTCAACCAGCCCAGCATGCTGGGCACTCTGCTCATCTACATGCTGCCGCTGTTCCTGTTGATCGGGTTGTTCGTGCTTTTCTCACGAATGCAGACCGGGGGCCGGATGGGCTTCGGGTTCGGCAAGTCGCGCGCCAAGCAGCTGTCCAAGGACATGCCGAAGACGACCTTCGCCGACGTCGCCGGCTCCGATGAGGCGGTTGAAGAGCTCTACGAGATCAAGGACTTCCTGCAGAATCCGGCGCGCTACCAGGCTCTCGGCGCGAAAATCCCCAAGGGGGTGCTGCTCTACGGCCCGCCCGGAACCGGCAAGACGCTGCTGGCCCGAGCCGTCGCGGGGGAGGCAGGTGTTCCGTTTTTCACCATCTCCGGTTCGGATTTCGTGGAAATGTTCGTCGGTGTCGGCGCCTCCCGGGTCCGCGACCTGTTCGAACAGGCCAAGCAGAACTCGCCCTGCATCATTTTCGTCGACGAGATCGACGCCGTTGGACGCCAGCGCGGTGCCGGCCTCGGCGGTGGCCATGACGAGCGCGAGCAGACCCTCAACCAACTGCTCGTCGAGATGGACGGCTTCGGCGAACGCCAGGGCGTCATCCTGATCGCCGCCACCAACCGGCCCGATATTCTTGACCCCGCGCTGCTGCGGCCGGGTCGTTTTGACCGGCAGATCCCGGTGTCCAGCCCTGATCTGGCCGGTCGCAAAGCGGTGCTTCGGGTCCATGCCCAGGGCAAGCCGCTGGCCTCGGACGCCGACCTCGACGGACTTGCCAAGCGGACCGTCGGCATGTCCGGTGCCGACCTGGCCAACGTCATCAATGAGGCCGCGCTGCTGACAGCGCGGGAAAGCGGCACCATCATCACCGGGGCCGCGCTCGAGGAGGCCGTCGACCGCGTGATCGGCGGTCCGCGGCGCAAGGGCCGCGTGATCAGCGAGACCGAGAAGAAGATCACCGCCTATCACGAGGGTGGTCACACCCTGGCGGCATGGGCGATGCCCGACATCGAACCGATTTACAAGGTGACCATCCTGGCCCGCGGCCGCACCGGCGGGCACGCGGTGTCGGTGCCGGAGGACGACAAGGGCCTGATGACCCGCTCGGAGATGATCGCCCGGCTGGTGTTCGCGATGGGTGGCCGCGCCGCCGAGGAACTGGTGTTCCGTGAACCCACCACCGGTGCGGTCTCAGATATCGAACAGGCCACCAAGATCGCCCGCGCGATGGTGACCGAATACGGGATGAGTTCCAAGCTCGGTGCCGTCCGCTACGGAACCGAGCACGGTGACCCGTTCCTGGGCCGCACCATGGGAACCCAGGCCGATTACAGTCACGAGGTCGCCCGCGATATCGATGACGAGGTCCGGAAGCTGATCGAGGCCGCGCACACCGAGGCCTGGGCGATCCTCACCGAGTACCGCGATGTGCTCGACATCCTGGCCGGGGAATTGCTGGAAAAGGAAACGCTGCACCGCGTCGAGCTGGAGGCGATCTTCGGAAACGTGCGCAAACGTCCGCGGCTCACCGTGTTCGACGACTTCGGCGGGCGTATACCGTCGGACAAACCCCCGATCAAGACCCCTGGTGAAATCGCCATCGAACGTGGTGAGCCGTGGCCCCGGCCGATGCCCGAGCCGGCGTTCAAGAAGGCGATCGCCCAGGCCAGCGCCGCCCACGCCCAACAGGCCGAGCAGGCTCCGCCCGCTGCCGGGGGAAACGGAACGGCCAACGGCAACGGCAACGGCAACGGCACCGCGAACGCCACCCCCGGGCCCGCCGGCCCCCAGCCGGGTGGTCGCCATCAGGCGTCCAGCGGCCCGACTCAACCGGATTACGGCGCCCCGGCCGGCTGGCACGCCCCCGGGTGGCCGCCGCAGGGACAGCAGCAGCCGGGTCACTGGTACCCGCCGCCGCAGGGCTGGACCCCGCCGCAGCAGGGGCAGCCGCATCAGCCGCATCAGCCCCGGCAGCCTTACCCGCCGAACCCCGCGCCCCCCGGTCGCTCGCCGGGCGAAGCGCCCGGTGACGAGGGTGGCCGTCCTGGCCGCCCCGGTTGACCCACGGACGGAGCTGATATGCCGCAGCGCGACTCGATCACTCTCCAAACCCCGATATTCGATCAGGACCGGGCTGAAGCGGCGGTCCGGGAGTTACTCCTCGCGATCGGCGAGGATCCGGACCGGCATGGCCTCAAGGACACCCCGGCCCGGGTGGCCCGCGCCTTCCGGGAGATGTTCGCCGGTCTCTACACCGACCCGGATGCGGTGCTGGACACGACCTTCGACGAACAGCACGACGAACTGGTGCTCGTCAAGCAGATCCCGATGTACTCGACCTGTGAGCATCACCTCGTTGCGTTCCACGGCATGGCCCACGTGGGTTACATCCCCGGTGACGACGGCCGGGTCACCGGTCTGTCGAAGCTGGCCCGGGTGGTCGACCTGTACGCCAAACGCCCGCAGGTGCAGGAACGGCTGACCGCCCAAGTCGCCGACGCGATCGTCAACAAGCTCAACCCCCGAGGTGTGATCGTGGTCATCGAGGCCGAACATCTGTGTATGGCCATGCGCGGAGTCCGGAAGGCGGGTGCGATCACCACCACCTCGGCCGTGCGGGGACTGTTCAAGTCCAACGACGCATCCCGGTCCGAGGCGCTGGGTCTCATCCTCCGAAAGTGACCGGGGATACAGGGGCCGTTCGGGTGCTGGGTGTCGTCAACGTCACCGCCGACTCCTTCTCGGACGGGGGACGCTTCCTGGACCCGGCCCGCGCCGTCGCACACGCCGAGGCCCTGCTGGCCGATGGTGCGGAGATCATCGACGTCGGCGGGGAGTCGACCCGTCCCGGTGCCGTGCGAATCGACTCGGCGGTCGAGATCGCCCGGGTTGTACCGGTCGTCAAAGAACTCGCTGCGCAGGGTGCCACGGTCAGCATCGACACCATGCACGCCGCGGTGGCCGAGGCGGCACTGGACGCCGGGGCGGAATTGGTGAACGACGTCAGCGGAGGTCGGGCCGACCCCGGTATGGCGCCTCTGATGGCGCAGGCCGGGGTGCCATGGGTTCTGATGCACTGGCCTTCGGTGCAGGCCGGTCGGCCCCACGACATTCCCCGGTACCGGGACGTGGCCGGTGAGGTCCGCGACGAGTTGATGACCGCGGTCGACGCCGCCGTGGGGGCGGGGGTCGACCCGCGCAATCTGATCATCGATCCGGGACTGGGGTTCGCCAAGTCGGCGGTGGACAACTGGGTGCTGCTGCATACGCTTCCGGAGCTGGTCGGCACCGGAGTGCCGGTGCTCGTCGGCGCCTCCCGGAAGCGCTTCCTGGGTGCTCTGCTGGCCGGTCCGGACGGCGAATCGCGCCCCCCGGACGGGCGGGACACCGCGACTGCCGTGATCTCGGCGCTAGCCGCTGTGCACGGTGCCTGGGGGGTGCGGGTACATGATGTGCGTGCCAGCGTCGATGCGCTGAAGGTCGCCGCACGCTGGCAGCACCCGGGTGGGGGTGCCGCTGATGGCTGATCGCATCGAACTGCGCGGCCTGACCGTGCGGGGCCACCACGGTGTTTTCGACCATGAACGGCGCGACGGCCAGGATTTCGTCATCGACATCATCGTCTGGATCGACCTGGCCGATGCCGCGGCCAGCGACGAACTCGACGACACCTTCGACTACGGCGTCCTGGCTCAGCGGGCGGCCGATATCGTCGCAGGACCGCCCCGCAACCTCATCGAGACGGTCGCCGCAGAGATCGCCGACGATGTCATGGCGGACACCCGCGTACACGCCGTCGAGGTCGTGGTGCACAAGCCGACGGCGCCCATCCCGCTGGCCTTCGCCGACGTGGCTGTGGTCGCCCGTCGCTCCCGCCGGTCCGGCCGGGGGCGGATCGTTCCGGCGGCGACATGAGTCGTGTGGTGTTGTCCATCGGTTCCAATGTCGGCGACCGGCTGGCCAGGCTGCAGTCGGCGGTCGATGCCGTCGGGGCAGCTGTGGCCGCGGTATCGCCGGTATGGGAGACCGCTGCCTGGGGGGGAGTCGAACAGCAGCCGTTCCTCAACGCCGTCCTGATCGCTGAGGACCCGGCTCTGGACGGGCTGGGCTGGCTGCGCCGGGCGCAGGAGATCGAAAACTCCAATGAGCGGGTCCGGACCCTCCGGTGGGGGCCGCGAACCCTCGACGTCGACCTGGTGTGTTGTTTCGACGGCGAAACGGAACTGTTTTCCGATGACGCGGAGCTCACCCTGCCGCATCCGTTCGCGCACCAGCGGGCGTTCGTGTTGATTCCGTGGCTCGCCGTCGACCCTGCTGCGCAATTGAGCGTTGCCGGCCATCGCCGTCCGGTGCCGGACATCCTCGCGGAACTCGACGGTGCTGAACGCGACGGGGTACGTGCGACCGACCTCGAACTACGCGGTCCGGGGGGCACGCACTGATGGGTCCGACCCGCAGGCGCGATCTGGCCTTCGCCGCGCTGGTCGCAGCCGTCGTCGGCTATCTGGCGATTCGATTGCTGTACCGTTACTTCCCCCCCATCACACTGTGGACGGGTCTATCGCTGCTGGCGGTGGCCGCCGCCGAAATGTGGTGGGCGGTGTCGGTACGCGGCCGCATTCGGGACGGCCGGATCGGTGTGGGAGCGGGACGGCTGGATCCGCTGGCCGTCGCGCGCACCGTCGCGGTCGCCAAGGCTTCGGCCTGGGTCGGCGCGGTGATGCTCGGCTGGTGGGTTGCCGTCCTCGTCTATCTGTTGCCGCGGCGCACCGAGATGCGGGTGGCCGCAGCCGACATTCCCGGCGTGATCGCCGCGGCCGCCAGTGCATTCGCGCTCGTGGCGGCCGCCCTGTGGTTGCAGCACTGCTGCAAGTCTCCCGGGGAAACGACAGCCGGCGAGGATGCTCTCGCGGACTAGCGCCGCCGGCCCTCCGGCAGGCTTGTCGCAACCGGAAATCGGTTTCGCTGCGCGGTACAGTCGGGCCATGACCGTTCCGTCCCGCGGAGCACGGGGCCGTCGTGGCAACCGCGTGCCGGGCTGGCCGCTCCTGACCGGGTTGCTGATCCTGGCCATCGCGGCGAGTTCGACCCTGGTCTTCACCGATCGGGTGGAGTTGTTGCGTCTGGCGGTGATCCTATCGCTGTGGGCCGCGGTGGTGGCCGCGTTCGTCACCGTGGTTTACCGCCGCCAGAGCGAGCTCGATCAGGCCCGGGCCCGGGATATGAAGTTCGTCTACGATCTGCAACTCGATCGGGAGATCTCTGCCCGCCGGGAGTACGAGCTGTCCGTGGAGACCAATCTGCGCAGGCAGTTGGCGCGCGAACTGCGCGCGCAGGCCGCCGAGGAGATGTCGGCGCTGCGCTCGGAACTCGAGTCGCTGCGTTCCCATCTGGAGGTGCTCCTCGGTTCCGATCTCGGCGGGCGGCCCGCACTCCAGGGTGACCGGGGTGCGCCTTCGGTGGCGGTTGGGCCCGGGCGGGTCGAGAGCAGCCGGATATCGGTGGTCACCGAAGAGGTCGTGGCAATCGTCGCCGGGCCGGAGGCGGTCACCGAAAGCTCGATCATCGACGTTCCCGAAGAGCCGCTAGCGGCGGATGAACCACAGCCGCCGCCGAGCCCGCCGAGGAACGATCGACGGGACTACCGGGGTAACCACCGCCAGCGGCCCGACGAACCGCCCGCTGCCCGGACCGCCCCGATTGAGCCTGTCATCGTCCAGCCGGGTCCGCCGCCGCCCGGACCACCGTGGCGTCCACCGGAGGTCCGACGCGGCCGGCACTCCGGCGGTGAGGCCGGACGACGCACACCCGGCGCCAAACCTGTCACCGTGCCGGAAGGCCCGCGCGGCCGCCATTCGGCCGGGCCCGGTCAACCGGCCGCTTCCGGGGGACGACACCGAGACCCGGAGCGGCAGTTGCCCGTCGAAACACCCCCGGAACTGCCCGCCGAGGCGTCGGGCCAGCACACCGGGGGACAGTCGGTTGCCGAGCTGATGGCGAGACTGCAGGTCAACGGGCCGGCCGGTGGCGGTGGCCGCCGGCGACGTGAGGACTGAACCGGAGGATAGACTCTCGACCGTTCGTCCGGTACCCGCCTCCCGGGATCGGAACGTCGTGTTCATGTCAGCGAGGTCGGACTGGTGGGGAACCCCAACGGCTTGCGTCCGGCCCGGCTCAAGGTCGGCGTCGTTTCCGCAGGCCGGGTCGGAACCGCCTTGGGTATGGCCCTGGAGCGCGCCGACCATGTTGTCGTGGCGGCCAGTGCCGTCTCTGCTGCATCACATCGGCTTGCGCAGCGCCGTCTGCCGGACACCCCGCTGCTCTCGGTGCCGGCGGTGGCCGATGCCGCCGAGCTGCTGCTGCTGACCGTCCCCGACGCCGAACTGCCCGGCCTGGTGGGCGGCCTGGCGGCGACCGGCGTCGTTCGCCGCGGGACCATGGTGGCGCACACCTCGGGCGCCAATGGCATTGCGGTGTTGAACCCGCTGACCGAACTGGGTTGCGTTCCGCTGGCGATTCACCCGGCGATGACGTTCACCGGTGCCGATGAGGATGTGTCCCGACTGGCCGACGCCTGCTTCGGGATCACCGCTTCCGACGAGATCGGCCATGCGATAGCTCAGTCACTGGTGCTGGAGATCGGCGGTGAGCCGTTCCGGGTCGGTGAACAAGAGCGCGCCCTCTACCACGCCGCTTTGGCCCACGGCAGCAACCACATCGTCACTGTGGTCTCGGATGCGCTCGCTGCGCTCCGCGCCGCGCTCTCCGGGGAGGGGCTACTTGGTCAGGAACCAGTGGGCGATGCCCCCGGAGGGCTCGCCGAACGGATCATCGGACCGTTGGCCCGGGCCGCCCTGGAGAACACCCTGCAACGCGGGCAGGCCGCGTTGACCGGACCGGTGGCCCGCGGCGACGCCGCGGCGGTGGCGGCCCATCTGGCGGCCCTCGACGGTATCGACCCCGCTCTGGCCCAGGCGTATCGGGCCGACTCGTTGCGGACCGCCCAGCGAGCTCAGGCCCCCGAGGAGATCCTTGACGTGTTGTCCGACTTCAGAACTGCGGGGCCGCAACGATGACCATCAGGGGGCCGCAGTTCAGTGCGGGCCAACTCAATGTCTACCCGACGCCGCACGGGGTGTCGGAGGTCTGCGCGGCGCTGCGGCATACCGGCCGGCGGGTGATGCTCGTTCCCACCATGGGTGCCCTCCATGACGGGCACATCGCACTGGTTCGCGCTGCCAGGAGGGTGCCCGGAGCGGTCGTCGTGGTGTCGATCTTCGTCAACCCGTTGCAGTTCGGCGCGGGCGAGGACCTCGATTCCTACCCCCGCCCGCTCGATGAGGACCTGGAGATGCTTCGCCAGGAAGGGGTCGAGGTGGCGTTCACCCCGACCGCGTCGACGATGTACCCGGATGGCCCGCGTACTACCGTCCATCCCGGACCGGTGGGCGATGAACTCGAAGGCGTCTCGCGCCCAACACATTTCGCCGGAATGTTGACCGTGGTGCTGAAGTTGCTCATGGCCGTACGGCCGGATCGGGCCTTCTTCGGGGAGAAGGACTATCAACAGCTCGTTCTGATCCGGCAGATGGTCGACGATCTCAATGTGGGTGTGCGGATAGTCGGGGTTCCTATCGTGCGGGAACCGGACGGACTGGCCATGTCATCGCGCAACCGCTATCTGAGCCCGGAGGAGCGCGAGCAGGCCACCGCGATATCCGCGGCTCTGCTCGCCGGCAGGTACGCGGCCGGTTCGGGTCCGGCCGCCGCGGTCGACGCGGCACGGGCGGTTCTCGATGAGGTACCCGCCATCGGGATCGATTACCTGGAATTGCGCGGGCCCTGGCTGGAGCCGGCTCCCCGATCCGGTCCCGCGCGGTTGCTGATCGCGGCCCGCCTGGGCGGCACCCGGCTGCTGGACAATATCGCCGTCGACCTGCCCGACGGCGGGGTGTCACCGGATTCGGGAGTTTCTGAACCGCACGAAATGACTTGGAGGAACTGATGTTCCGGTCAATGCACGGCTCATATGGTTCGGGGCGCTAGCCGTGCTGCTCGCAATTGACGTCCGCAATACCCACACCGTCGTGGGACTGATCTCCGGGACGGGTAACCACGCCAAAGTGGCGCAAAACTGGCGTATCCGGACCGAGCCGGAGGTGACAGCCGACGAACTCGCCCTCACCATCGAAGGACTGATCGGAGATGACTCCGAACGGCTGACCGGGGTGACCGGACTATCGACCGTCCCGTCGGTGCTGCACGAGATCCGCGGCATGCTCGACCAGTACTGGACGGGCGTCCCGAATGTCCTCATCGAGCCGGGAATCCGCACCGGTATACCGCTGCTGGTGGACAATCCGAAGGAAGTGGGTGCCGACCGCATCGTCAACTGTCTGGCGGCCTACGCCAAGTACGAAGCCCCCGCGATCGTGGTGGACTTCGGCTCGTCCGTCTGTGTGGACGTGGTGTCGGCGAGGGGGGAGTTCCTCGGCGGCGCGATCGCTCCCGGTGTCCAACTGTCCTCCGACGCGGCCGCGGCCCGTTCGGCCGCGCTTCGTCGGGTCGAGTTGACCAGGCCCCGCTCGGTGATCGGTAAGAACACCGTGGAATGTATGCAGTCGGGCGCGGTGTTCGGTTTCGCCGGACTCGTCGACGGTCTGGTCAGCCGTATACGAGCCGACGTTGACGGTTTCGCCGGCCGCGACGTCGCGGTGGTCGCCACCGGGCACACCGCACCGCTGATCCTGCCCAACCTCCGAAGTGTCGAGCACTTCGATGAACATCTGACCCTCGACGGGCTGCGGATGGTGTTCGAGCGCAATTCCGATCGGCAGCGCGGCCGGGCCGGGCCCGCCCGCTGAGTCCCCCGGAGCGACCCGACATTTAAGCTGGTCAGTCGTGAGTGATGCTGATGTACCGGCCGCCCTTGACCCGCAGGACGATGTTCCCGAGCAGTTCCGGATCCGGCAGGGCAAGCGCCAACGGCTGATCGACGAGGGCCGCGAACCGTACCCGGTGGCCGTGCCACGAAGCCATTCGCTGGCCGAGGTTCGCGCGACCTACCCTGATTTGGCCGCCGACTCGGCCACCGGCGAGCAGGTCGGGGTGGCCGGCCGGGTGGTCTTCGCCCGCAACTCCGGCAAACTGTGCTTTGCGACTCTGCAGGAGGGCGACGGCGCCCAGTTACAGGTGATGATCAGCCTGGCCGGCGTCGGCGCCGACGCGCTGCAGTCCTGGAAGTCCGAAGTGGACCTGGGCGATATCGTGTTCGTTCACGGCGAGGTGATCAGCTCCCGGCGCGGGGAATTGTCCGTGCTGGCCGATACCTGGCAGATGGCCGCCAAGGCGCTGCGGCCGCTGCCGGTGGCGCATAGAGAAATGAGCGAGGAGTCCCGCGTCCGGCGCCGGTATGTCGACCTGATCGTCCGTCCGCAGGCCCGCACCGTGGCCCGGCAGCGCATCGCCGTCGTCCGCGCGGTCCGGCACGGTCTGGAGCGCCGGGGATTCCTGGAGGTGGAGACTCCGATGCTGCAGACCCTCGCCGGTGGGGCCGCGGCGCGGCCGTTCGTGACCCATTCCAATGCCTTGGACGCCGACCTGTACCTGAGGATCGCCCCCGAGTTGTTCCTTAAACGCTGTGTTGTCGGCGGCTTGGAGCGGGTGTTTGAACTCAATCGGGTTTTCCGCAATGAGGGTGCCGATTCCACTCATTCACCCGAATTTGCGATGCTCGAGACATATCAGGCGTGGGGAACCTACGACGATTCCGCGGTGATGATCCGCGAGCTTATTCAGGGTGTCGCGGACGAGGCGATAGGCACACGACAGGTGGTACTACCCGATGGAACTGTGTACGACCTAGACGGAGAATGGCCGTCGATTCAAATGTATCCGTCATTGTCGGAAGCGCTCGGCGAGGAGATCACGCCGGAGACCCCCGCCGAATACCTACTGGCTATTGCCGAGCGGCTTGATGTCGAGATTCCCCGGGACCGCGGGTACGGACACGGCAAAATTGTCGAGGAACTCTGGGAGCACAGCGTCGGGGACGCTCTGTGGGCGCCTACCTTTGTTAAGGATTTCCCGGTGGAGACCACACCGCTGACCCGTCAGCACCGGAGTGTCGCGGGGGTGACCGAGAAATGGGACCTGTACGTGCGCGGAATCGAGTTGGCCACGGGTTACTCCGAGCTGGTCGACCCGGTGATCCAGCGGGAACGTCTGGAGGACCAGGCCCGCGCGGCTGCCGCCGGGGACGACGAGGCAATGGCCCTCGACGAAGACTTTCTGTCCGCAATGGAATACGCCATGCCACCCACGACCGGCACCGGAATGGGAATCGACCGGTTACTGATGGTGCTAACCGGGTTGTCGATCAGGGAGACCGTATTGTTCCCGATAGTTCGCCGACACGGCAACTGAACCTCGCGGTCCGAGAAGCTTGGTATTCGGTCCACTTTTGTGGCACATTAGCCGGAGACTAAAACCTTTCCCTGCGCTCAGATGAACCGAGGAATTTAGATGGCAAAAAAAGTCACCGTGACCCTTGTCGACGATTTCGATGGCGATGGCCCCGCCGATGAAACGGTCGAATTCGCGATTGACGGTGTGAGCTACGAGATCGACCTTTCCGCCAAGAATGCTCAGAAACTCCGGGACGAGTTCAAACAGTGGATCGACGCCGGTCGCCGGGTGGGCGGCCGCCGCCGCGGGCGCGCGGGAACACCCGGCCGGGGCGGGCGCGGCTCGATCGACCGCGAGCAGAGTGCGGCGATCCGGGAATGGGCCCGCCGCAGCGGCCACAAGGTGTCCACCCGGGGCCGGATTCCGGCGGAGATCATCGAGGCCTTCCACGCCGCCAACTGAGCCCGGGGCCGGTCCGCAAACGGGTTTCGCTGACCGCGAAGGCCGCCGTGCCCGAAGCGGGAAACGAAACCGCGGCCTGGGGCGTTGACGTGAAGCGTCCGCAATGACGGATGTGTTTCGGCTAGCAGCGGAGAGCACCTCCCCCGGTGCCGCCCATTAGAGTGGACGCTGCGGCGCCCGGTGACTACCGCGGCACCACACGATGGAGGGCAGGTAACCGCAGATGTTCGAGAGATTCACTGACCGCGCCCGCAGGGTCGTCGTCCTGGCTCAGGAAGAGGCCCGGATGCTCAACCACAACTACATCGGCACCGAGCACATTCTGCTCGGTTTGATCCACGAGGGCGAGGGAGTTGCCGCCAAGTCCCTCGAATCGCTCGGGATTTCACTCGAAGGGGTGCGCTCCCAGGTCGAGGAGATCATCGGGCAGGGCCAACAGGCCCCGTCCGGGCACATCCCTTTCACACCACGGGCCAAAAAGGTCCTGGAACTGAGCCTGCGGGAGGCGCTGCAACTCGGCCACAACTACATCGGCACCGAGCACATCCTCCTCGGGCTCATCCGCGAGGGCGAGGGTGTGGCCGCTCAGGTTTTGGTCAAACTCGGAGCGGAGCTAACCCGGGTGCGCCAGCAGGTCATCCAGCTGCTCAGCGGCTATCAGGGTAAAGAGACCGCCGAGGCCGGCACCGGAGGCCGGGGCGGGGAGTCCGGCAGTCCCTCCACATCTCTGGTTCTCGATCAGTTCGGCCGCAATCTCACAGCCGCGGCCATGGAGGGCAAGCTGGACCCGGTCATCGGCCGCGAGAAGGAAATCGAGCGGGTGATGCAGGTGCTGTCCCGGCGCACCAAAAACAACCCGGTGCTGATCGGCGAGCCCGGCGTCGGGAAGACGGCGGTGGTGGAGGGTCTGGCCCAGGCCATCGTCAACGGCGAGGTGCCCGAGACCCTGAAGGACAAGCAGCTGTACACGCTGGACCTGGGCTCACTGGTGGCCGGCAGCCGCTACCGCGGCGATTTCGAGGAACGCCTCAAGAAGGTGCTCAAGGAGATCAACAGCCGCGGTGACATCATCCTGTTCATCGACGAGCTGCACACGCTGGTGGGGGCCGGCGCCGCCGAGGGCGCCATCGATGCGGCCTCCATTCTCAAGCCCAAACTGGCCCGCGGTGAGCTGCAGACGATCGGTGCGACCACTCTGGACGAGTATCGGAAGTACATCGAGAAGGACGCCGCCCTGGAGCGCCGGTTCCAGCCGGTCCAGGTCGGTGAGCCCACTGTGGCGCACACCATCGAAATCCTCAAGGGCCTGCGCGACCGGTACGAGGCACACCACCGGGTGTCCATCACCGATTCGGCCGTGGTGGCCGCCGCCACGTTGGCCGACCGGTACATCAACGACCGGTTCCTGCCGGATAAGGCCATCGACCTGATCGATGAGGCTGGCGCTCGGATGCGAATCCGCCGGATGACCGCCCCACCGGACCTGAGGGAATTCGACGAGAAGATCGCGGACGCCCGCCGGGAGAAGGAATCGGCGATCGACGCGCAGGACTTCGAGAAGGCGGCCTCGCTGCGAGACCGGGAGAAAACGTTGGTCGCCCAGCGTGCCGAACGTGAGAAGCAGTGGCGTGCAGGCGATCTCGACGTTGTCGCGGAGGTCGACGATGAGCAGATCGCCGAGGTTCTGGGCAACTGGACCGGAATCCCGGTGTTCAAGCTGACCGAGGAGGAGACCACCCGGTTGCTGCGTATGGAAGATGAGCTGCACAAGCGGATCATCGGCCAGGAGGACGCCGTCAGGTCGGTCTCGAAGGCCATCCGCCGAACCCGTGCCGGCCTGAAGGATCCCAAACGTCCCTCGGGCTCGTTCATCTTCGCCGGGCCGTCCGGTGTCGGTAAGACCGAGCTGTCCAAGGCGCTGGCGGAGTTCCTGTTCGGTGACGACGATGCCCTCATCCAGATCGACATGGGCGAGTTCCACGACCGGTTCACCGCGTCGAGGTTGTTCGGCGCACCGCCGGGATATGTCGGGTACGAGGAGGGCGGGCAGCTCACCGAGAAGGTGCGGCGCAAGCCGTTCTCGGTGGTTCTGTTCGATGAGATCGAGAAGGCTCACCAGGAGATCTACAACACCCTCCTGCAGGTCCTCGAGGACGGCCGCCTCACCGACGGCCAGGGCCGCACGGTCGACTTCAAGAACACCGTGCTCATCTTCACCTCAAACCTCGGGACATCGGACATCTCCAAGGCCGTCGGACTGGGATTCACCCAGGGCGGCGGCGGCAGCAACTATGAGCGGATGAAGCAGAAGGTCAACGATGAGCTGAAGAAACACTTCCGCCCGGAGTTCCTCAACCGCATCGACGACATCATCGTGTTCCACCAGCTCACCCAGGACGAGATCATCGAGATGGTCGACCTGATGGTGAACCGGGTGTCAAAGCAGCTCAAGGCCAAGGATATGGAGATGGAGCTGACCGACAACGCCAAGTCGCTGCTGGCCAAACGCGGGTTCGATCCGGTCCTGGGGGCGCGGCCGCTGCGCCGCACCATCCAACGTGAGATCGAAGACGCGCTGAGCGAGAAGATTCTGTTCGAAGAGATCCGGCCCGGCCAACTGGTCACAGTCGACGTCGAGAACTGGGACGGCGAGGGAGCCGGTGAGGACGCGACGTTCACCTTCGCCGGCGGGCCCCGGCGGGAAACGGTGGAGCCCGACCTGGCCGCCGCGACCACCGAGTAGCGGCTCGGTTCGATACTGCTGGGAACGCGGGCGGTCACCTTCGGGTGGCCGCCCGCAACCGTCGGCGCTGCTGTGCCCGTGGTCGCTGTCGCTGCTAGCGGGGCAGCATCCCGAAGACCTGTTTGATGATCGTCATCACCCAACCCCCGGCGTTCGGGCTGTGGTAGCGCGGCCAGTTCAGCTGAAAACTGACCACCCATGCCTGTTCTGTGCGATCCACCGCGTACCAGCTGAAGGTGAGGTCCCCCGGCAGGTTTCCGGCCTTGGCGCCGATATAGGGCCACTCAGTGCGGTTCAGGTCGATCCCGGCCACCTCCGACATGATGTCGCGCACCGGAGCGGCCGGCCCGACGGCATCGTGCTGCAGGCTCGCGTGCACCCGGCAAATGTCTTCGGCGCTGCCGTACCATTCCGCGCCGTAGGCCGACCCGGGGGAGTGGGTACGCTCCGGGTCCGGTTCATAGGGGCGGGAATTGGTCTCGTCCAACAGCGTTGCGCGGTCGGCGGGACCGGCCGCCTTCCATTGTTCGCGCACATCCGGGTTGCCCCAGCCCACCGAGAAGATCTCGCGCATCGTGGGGAACGGGGTCATGCTCGCTGGATCGTGGTGGCCGGCGCTGATCAGCGCGCGCTCGACCGCGCCCGGGCCCAGTCGTCCGATCAGCAGATCGGTGGCCATATTGTCGCTGGTGGCAATCATCTTTCCGGCCGCCTGCCGGACGGTGATCAGGGAGCCTGGCGGCAACTCCTCGAAACCCGAGGACCCCAGCTTCTTAGCCTCGCTGGTGATGGTGAGAGTGTCATCCCACCGGAGTTCCCCGGCCAGTACCGCCTGCTCGACCGCATAGAGGACATAGGTCTTGAAGATCGACGCCAGCGGAAGCGATTCGGCGGTGTTGGTACCGGCGACTTTCGTGCAGACCCCGTCATCGACCTTGGAGACCTGCCAGGAGTACCGGGCTCCGGTGCGGCTCAATGCGGAGTCGACATCCGCCCAGGACCTGATGATGGGCTTGTGGGTCTCCACCACCATCCGGTTGACCATGGTCTGGCTATCGGTGCGTAACCGAACGTCCTGCTGCGCCCCAAACGAATTGATCAGATGCAGGCTCGCCGAGCCGGCGCCGATCTCGATCCCGGTCAGGGTGTAGGGCCGGTCCCACCAGAGTCGATCCATCGTCGCTTCGATCGGCCCGGTCATATCCGGGGCCGCGAGGGTCTCGATACTGACCTGACCGATCGGCCAGTCGGAGTTGAGCATGTCCATCACCTGCCGGGCCCGCACTCCCTGCGGGGTGTTGGTCTCGATCCGGACACCGGCATTCGCCGTGGGTGCCGGCGGTGGCGCACAGCTGGTGGACAGGGTTGTGAACGAGGCCAGGGCGGTAAGCAGGGCGACCGTCCTGCGCGGCCTACTGTTCGGCGCCGGACCCGGCAACGTCCAACACAACCTCGAACTCGAGCAGCTGAGCACCCGTCGAAACCGGGTTGGCCCGCTCCCCGGCGTGGGCGGCGATGGCCGGGCCGGATGCCCAGGCCTGGAAGGCGTCTTCGGACTCCCACTGGGTGATGACGAAGTAGCGATCGTCACCCTTCACCGGGCGGAGCAACTGAAATCCGAGGAATCCGGGCTGATTGTCGACCGCGTGGGCGCGGTGGGCAAACCGTTTTTCCAGCTCTGGGCCGGCGCCGGGAGGAACCTCGATTGCATTGATCTTGACCACGGCCATGACGGCAAGGTTACCGTCCCGGACGGTGTGCCCGTCACCGCACCGGATGAACCCGTGACCGCGCAAGATGAACCGGTGACAGACGAACACTTGACCCATTGCGGCGGCACCGGCCGGCCCCTGGTGCTCGTACACGGGCTGATGGGACGTGGCAGCACCTGGGCTCGGCAGGTGCCCTGGTTGTCGCATATCGGATCGGTTTACACCTATGACGCGCCGTGGCACCGCGGCTTTGACCTGGAAGATCACGAGCCCATCAGCACCGAGCGGTTCGTGGAGGAACTGGGGGCGGCGGTTGAGACGGTGGGGGAGCCGGTGGTGTTGATCGGCCACTCGATGGGGGCATTGCATTCGTGGTGCCTCGCGGCCGACCGCCCTGCACTGGTCAGCGCGCTGGTGGTCGAGGATATGGCCCCGGATTTCGTCGGCCGCACCACCGCGGCCTGGGAGCCCTGGCTGCACGCCCTGCCGGAGGAGTTCAGCTCTGCGGCCAAGGTTGTCGGCGAGTTCGGCCCGCTGGCGGGCCGGTACTTCCTGGACGCATTCGACCGCACACCGACCGGCTGGCGGCTGCACGGGCGTCCGGAGCGGTGGGTTGCCATAGCGGCCGAATGGGGAACCCGGGACTACTGGCAACAGTGGCGGGCAATCCGGATCCCGGCCCTGTTGATCGAGGCGGAGGACTCGGTCACCCCGCCCGGGCAGATGTCGCGGATGCGGGAGCTGGCCGCCGGCCGGGCCGGTTACCTGCGGGTACCGGGGGCTGGTCATCTGGTTCATGACGATGCGCCGCAGGCCTACCGGGCGGCCCTCGAGGCGTTTCTGGCGGAGTTGCCGAATCCTTAGCTGTCACCCTCACCGGCCAGCGCGAACCGCCCGTCGGCGGTCTGCTCCACCAACCCGTCGACGAGAAGCGAATCCAGCGCGCGGTCGCGCTGGGCGGTATCGGTGAGCCACACCGCGTCCAAACGGGCCCGCTCAACCGGCCCGGCATTCGCACGGAGCACGTCGAGGAGCTTGCCGCGGACCTGCCGGTCGGTGCCGGCGTAGCGCTGCGGCGGCCGTGCCGGCCCGTCGCCGGCTGGAAAGCCACTGTCCCGCCAGGCGCATCGGGTCAACGGGCAGCTGCGGCATTTCGGTGCCCGCGCGGTACACACCGTCGCCCCCAACTCCATCAACGCGGCCGAAAACACCGCCGCCGACTCGTCAGCCGGAAGAATTGCCTCCACCTCGGCGTGATCGCGGACCGCGGACGGGTTGCCCGGATCGGCTCGGCCGAGCACCGCGCGTGCCACCACCCGGCGGACGTTGGTGTCGACCACCGGTACCCGCTTGCCGTAGGCGAAGCACGCCACTGCCCGCGCGGTGTAGGCACCCACGCCGGGCAGCCCCAGCAGCGTGTCCACATCGTCGGGAACCACATCGCAGTACTCGGCTGCGACCGTCGTGGCGCACTCGTGCAGCCGTTTGGCTCGCCGCGGGTAACCCAGCTTGCCCCAGGCGCGCAGAATGTCGGCCGCGCCGGCCTCCGCCGTCGCCGACGGCGTCGGCCATCGGGCGACCCAGTCCACCCAGATCGGCGTCACGCGCGCCACCGGGGTCTGCTGGAGCATGAACTCGCTGACCAGGATCTGCCAGGCGCTGACCCCGTGGGCCCGCCACGGGAGATCGCGGGCGCACCGGCGATACCAGTCGATGAGTTCCGCTGCGGGGATGCTCATCGCCGACCCGACTGGGCGGCGGTGCACAATACGGGCCATGACGGGAACCAGCCCTGCGCAAGCGTGGACGGCACTCAAGCAGGGTAACGAGCGCTTTGTCGCGGGTAACCCGGAGCATCCGAGTCAGAGCGTCGAACACCGGGCCAGCCTGGCGGTCGCCCAGCGCCCGACGGCGGTGGTGTTCGGCTGTGCCGACAGCCGGGTTGCCGCGGAGATAATTTTCGATCAGGGCCTCGGTGACATGTTCGTGGTCCGCACCGCGGGGCATGTCATCGACTCGTCCGTGCTGGGTTCCATCGAGTACGCGGTGACCGTCCTCGACGTTCCACTGATCGTTGTTCTGGGTCATGACAGCTGCGGAGCGGTGAAAGCCACCCTCGACGCCCTGGAAGGGGGGCAGGTCCCGACCGGTTTCATCCGGGATGTGGTGGAGCGGGTGACCCCCTCGATCATGCTGGGCCGCCGGGAGGGCTTGACCCGGGTGGATGAATTCGAAACCCGGCACGTGATCGAGACCGGGGCTCAGTTGCTGGCCCGGTCCACCGCCATCGCCAGGCGGGTGGACCGGGGGAAGTTGGCCATCGTCGGGTTGACCTACCGGCTGGCGGACGGCCGCGTCACTCTCCGCGAACACCTCGGAGACATCGGCGACTCCCCGGCGGAATAGCGCAATAACCACATCCACCGGGGCGACACGCCGAGCCGGGTCGGACACCTTACGATGACCTGGGCTTACCGTGAGTTCGTGCTGGATCTTGAACCGCAGGGCCCGCTGCCCCCCGAGGTCTACCGGCGGCGCCGGGGACTGGCCATCGGTATCGGAGCACTCGCACTCGCGATCATCGTCGGCGTGGCCTTCGCCATCTTCGGGGGGTCGGACCCGGCACAGGAAACCGCACAGACCGCAACCAGCCAGACACCCCAACCGGATGACAAGACCCCCGTCGTGCCTCCTGCTGAATCCAGCCCTGAGCCGACGCCCACTCCCACGGAAGCCGTCGAGCCACCGCCGGTGCTGCAGGCCGGCGACGACTGCCCCGATTCCAGCCTGGCGGTCAAGGGCCTGACCAACGCGCCCCAATATGTCATCGGAGACCAGCCCAAGTTCACCATGATCGTCACCAATATCGGTCTGGTGGCCTGCAAACGTGACGTCGGTGCCGCCGTGCTCGCCGCCTATGTGTACACGCTGGACAACAACCGGCTGTGGTCCAACCTGGACTGCGCGCCCTCCAACGAGACCCTGGTCAAAACGTTCAATCCGGGGGAGCAGGTCACCACGGAGGTCACCTGGACCGGGATGGGCTCGGCCCCGCAGTGCCCGCTCCCGCGCGAACCGATCGGTCCGGGCACCTACAACCTGGTTGTACAGCTGGGAAACCTGCGCTCAGCGGCCGTCCCGTTCAGCCTCACCGATGTGCCGCCGCCCCCGGCCGAACCGGCCCCACCGGCCGCCATCGAACCGCCACCCGCCCCGCCCGTTGAGGTCCTGCCCCCGGAGGCCGCGCCAGTCGGCTGACGTTGGCCCCTAACGGCCCCAGCGGCTCCGGTGGCAGTTCGTGACCGCTGGGCGGCTACCCCGCCTTCGGCTGCGTGTCGGTGACAGACAGCATCGCGCGGAGAGCATCGCTGATGGTCGCCGATTCGAGCGTCCGCAGGCCAGCCGGTGCCGCGCCGCAGTCCGTTGGCACCAGCGCGGTTGTGAAACCGAGGCGCGCAGCCTCGGCCAGCCGCTTGTCCATACCCGTCACCCGGCGCAGGTCGCCGGCCAACCCGACTTCGCCGATCACCACCACCGTGGCCGGCAGTGGCCGGCCGGTGAACGCGGAGGCGATCGCCATCGCCACCGCCAGGTCCGAGGAGGGATCGGTCAGGCGCATCCCGCCGACGGTGGACAGGAAAATATCCATCGCCCCGATCGGCATACCTGCCCGCTTCGCCAGCACCGCATTGATCATCGCCACCCGCGACTGGTCGATACCGCTGACCGCTGCCCGCCGAGGGGCGGCCGGATTGGCGGGTGCGGCCAGCAGGGCCTGGACCTCGCCGATCAACGGCCGCTTACCGTCCAGCGCGACGGTCACGGCGGTGCCCGGCACCGGCCGTGGCCGCTGATCCAGGAATAGGCCAGACGGATCTGTGACACATTGAATTCCGTTGTCCTGTAGTAGAAAGCATCCGACTTCATCGGCCGCGCCGAAACGGTTCTTGATACCCCGGACCATCCGCAGGGCGGTGTTCCGGTCGCCCTCGAAGTGCAGAACCACATCGACGAGATGCTCCAGCGATCGCGGTCCGGCGATCGCGCCATCCTTGGTGACGTGTCCGACCAGGATCATCGCGGCGGCGGAGGCCTTCGCGGCAGCCGTCAACGCCGCGGTCACCGCCCGAACCTGGGTGACGCCGCCGACCACACCGTCGGTGTCACCGGCGGCCATGGTCTGAACCGAGTCGACGATCACCAGGGTGGGGTTGGCAGCCTCGATGTGGCCCAGCACGGTCTGGAGGTCGCATTCGGCAGCGAGGTAGACCTCATCGTGCGCGCAACCGGTGCGCTCGGCCCGCATCCGGATCTGGCCCGCCGACTCCTCGCCCGAGATGTAGAGAGCGCGCCGTCCGGACCGCGCCCAGCGATATGCCACCTCGAGCAATAAGGTCGACTTACCGACTCCGGGGTCACCGGCAAGCAGACTCACCGAACCGGGTACCACGCCGCCGCCGAGCACCCGATCGAGTTCACCCACCCCGGTCGGCAGGTGCCGGGAGCGATCCGGGTCGACTGCGGTGATGGGTATTGCCGGTACCGACGGTGGTAGGGCCCGCTGCGGTTGCCGCGCCGCGTTCAGGGCGGTGACCTCGTCGATAGTTCCCCACGTACCGCACTCTGGGCAGCGTCCGAACCATTTCGCCGTGCAGTGGCGGCATTCAGAACACCTGTATTGCGAGCGAGGTTTGGCCACGCCGATGACGTTATCGGCTTGGGGTGACAGCATCTCGGATGCCGCCGGGGTGTCAGTCGGCGCAGTGGCCTGGAGTTAGGCCGGTGCGGGTTCGCCCGCGGAGATCGGAACGGCGACGGTGGTGGTTCCGGCCTTCTCGAAGGTGAAGGTGAAGTTGTAAGTCAGGCCATTGGTGATCGGTTTGGCCAGGGTGACCTCTGCGGCGGGGGTCGCGGCGGCGCCTACCGGCTCGGCCTGGTCTCCGCCGCCCACGACCAGAAGGCCCAGGGCGGGGATCGCCGAATCGCCGGACAGCGAGATCGAGCCGACATCTGAGGTGACACTCACCAGTTTGTCGTTGACGTCGGCGGACTCGTTCGCGGCCACGAACAGGAGTGGCACCGTGTCGCCCGGCTGCAGGAAGTCGCTGGTCTGCTCAGCCAGAATGTGGACATTGCGGAGCGCGATGTTCTTCACCGAGGCCGCGGTGCCGTTCACGGCCGCCTCCTGGCCGGCGCTCTGGGAGATCTGTCCGGCACCGCAGCCGGTCAGAATCAGGCCGCAGGCGGCAAGGCCGGCGGACGCGGCGACGACCCGGTTCGTCAATCGGTTCACAGATGCCTCCTGATCGACCTTGCGGGCGGCCCGCGGTAGCAGCCGTCCGCCGTTCGACTATGCACAGTAGTAGGTCTGGCGGCGGGGCGGTAGATAGGGGCTTGACGGGCGTGGGTGCTGCTCGGCCGGTGGTCCGCGGCGCGACGAAGGTGGTTGCGTTGCAGAAATTTCCGCCCCTGTCAACCCCCTGTGTTCGCCGATGATGCCTCTGACCTGCACCGTTGTTCTACGCGTCATTTGGCACCGTGCTAACCTGGGATGGTGAAAGGGGCTCCAAACTGATGATTTTCAAGGTCGGAGACACCGTCGTCTATCCACACCACGGTGCTGCATTGATCGAAGCGATCGAAACCCGGACCATCAAGGGGGAACCGAGGGAATACCTCGTGTTGAAGGTCGCCCAGGGTGATCTGACCGTCCGAGTACCCGCGGACAACGCGGAGTATGTGGGCGTGCGGGATGTGGTCGGCCAGGAGGGTCTCGACAAAGTGTTCCAGGTGCTGCGCGCTCCTCATACCGAGGAGCCCACCAACTGGTCGCGTCGCTACAAGGCCAATCTCGAAAAACTCGCCTCCGGAGACGTCAATAAGGTCGCCGAGGTCGTGCGGGACCTATGGCGCCGGGATCAGGAACGTGGTCTCTCCGCCGGCGAGAAGCGGATGCTCGCCAAAGCCCGGCAAATCCTGGTCGGCGAGCTCGCTCTCGCCGAGAACACCGATGATGCGAAGGCCTCAACCATCCTCGATGAGGTTCTGGCCGCCGCGTCTTGACTGCCCCCCGAGGGTGATGGGTGAACCCCGGGGGTGATCGGTGGCTGAGACCGTCGCCATCGTTCCGGCGGCCGGCGCCGGCCGGCGTCTCGATGCCGGACTCCCGAAAGCATTCGTCGAGATCGGCGGATGCACCATGCTCGAGAGGGCCGTGGACGGCCTGCTGGACTCCGGGGTCATCGATTGTGTCGTGGTCGCGGTTCCGGCTGGACGCGTTGACGAGACCACGGTTCTACTCGACGGCCGCGCCACCGTCGTTGCGGGCGGAGCGGAGCGCTATGACAGTGTTCGGATGGCGCTGAGTGAGATCGGTGACCCGGCATTTGTCCTTGTTCACGATGCCGCCCGCCCCCTGACACCGCCCGGACCGATACAACGCGTGGTGGCCGCACTGCGCGATGGTCTGCGGGCCGTCATCCCGGTACTGCCCGTCGTCGACACCATCAAAGCGGTCGACGCCAACGGCGTGGTGCTCGGTACCCCGGAGCGCGCCGGACTCCGTGCCGTGCAAACCCCGCAGGGATTCGACACGGACTTGCTGCGGCGGGCCTACCGGCGCGCGGTTGCGGTCACCGATGATGCCGCCCTCGTCGAAAATATCGGCACACCCGTGCACACGGTGACCGGCGATCCGCTGGCGTTCAAGATCACCACTGCACTGGATCTGCGGTTGGCGCTGGCGGTGTTGGACCGGTGATGGTTCCCCGGGTCGGTCTGGGTACCGATGTGCACCCGATAGAAGCCGGTCGGCCGTGCTGGCTGCTGGGGCTGTTGTTCGATGGCGCCGACGGGTGCTCCGGCCACTCCGATGGTGACGTCGCGGTGCACGCACTCTGTGATGCGCTGCTCTCGGCAGCCGGACTCGGCGACCTGGGCACCGTCTTCGGGGTGGACCGTCCGCAGTGGCGCGGAGTCACCGGCGCGCAGATGCTCAGCCACGTCCGGGGGCTGCTCAACGAGGCCGGCTTCACGGTCGGCAATGCCGCGGTCCAGGTCCTCGCCAACCTCCCCAGGGTGGGCCCCCGCCGGGCGGAGGCCCAGGTGCTGCTCTCGAACCTGCTCGGGGCGCCGGTATCGGTATCGGCCACCACGACCGACGGTCTCGGGTTGACCGGCCGCGGTGAGGGTATGGCCGCGATCGCGACCGCGCTTGTGGTCGAGGTTTCCCGGTAAGCTGCCACGTCGTGACCACCGGCCTGCGACTGCACGACACCTATTCCGGTGGTGTGCGCGACTTCGTGCCGCTGCGTCCCGGGCAGGTGTCGATTTATCTGTGCGGCGCGACTGTCCAGGGGATGCCCCATATCGGGCACGTCCGCAGCGGTGTGGCCTTCGATGTGCTGCGGCGCTGGCTGACCGCCAAGGGATTCGACGTCGCGTTTATCCGCAACGTCACCGATATCGATGACAAGATTCTGGTCAAAGCCGCTGATGCGGGCCGGCCGTGGTGGGAATGGGCCGCCACCCACGAACGGGCGTTCACCGCGGCCTATGACGCACTCGGGGTGCTGCCACCGTCGGCCGAGCCGCGGGCCACCGGGCACATTACCCAGATCGTCGAACTCATCGAGCGCCTGATCGATAGCGGGCACGCCTACTCCGGCGGCGGTGATGTTTACTTCGACGTTCTCAGCCTGCCCGATTACGGGACACTTTCCGGCCACCGCATCGATGATGTCCATCAGGGTGAGGGTGTCGGATCCGGAAAACGGGATCAGCGCGACTTCACGCTGTGGAAGGGTGCCAAGCCGGGGGAGCCGTCCTGGCCCACACCGTGGGGCCGGGGTCGCCCCGGCTGGCATTCCGAGTGCGTGGCGATGGCGCACGAGTACCTCGGCGCTGATTTCGATATTCATTGCGGTGGAATGGATCTGGTTTTCCCGCATCACGAGAACGAGATCGCCCAGGCGCACGCCTCCGGCGACGGCTTCGCCCGGTTCTGGCTGCACAACGGCTGGGTCACCATGGGCGGGGAAAAGATGAGCAAATCACTGGGTAACGTGCTGTCGATTCCCGCCGTGCTGCAACGGGTCCGGCCCGCCGAGTTGCGGTATTACCTCGGTAGTGCGCACTACCGTTCCATGCTGGAGTTCACCGAAACCGCGCTGCAGGATGCGGCCAGGGCCTACTCGGGAATCGAGGAGTTTCTGCACCGGGTTCGCACCCGGGTAGGTGCGGTCACACCGACGCGGTGGACGCAGGAGTTCGGCGCCGCGCTTGACGACGATCTCGCGGTGCCCGCCGCGCTGGCCGAGGTCCACGCGGCCCGGGCCGCCGGCAACCGGGCTCTGGAAGCCGGCGACCACAGCACCGCGCTGACCAAAGCCGGCGAACTGCGCGCAATGACCGCGGTCCTGGGCTGTGACCCACTCGACGAACGTTGGGAGACCCGGGATGAGACGGCGGCCGCACTGTCCGCCGTCGATGTTCTGGTCGGAGCGGAGTTACGGCGTCGCGCCGATGCACGCCAGCGTCGGGACTGGGGTCAGGCCGACGAGATTCGGGATCGGCTCAAGGAGGCGGGAATCGAAGTGACCGACACAGCGGACGGCCCACAATGGGCTCTGGTCGACGGGTCCGTGACCTAGATGGCCGGAAACTCCCGGCGCCGTGGCGCCGTCCGCAAAGCGGGCTCCAAGAAGGGGCCGACGGTCGGGTCCGGCGGTGTCCGCCGGCGCGGGCTGGAAGGCCGCGGCGCCACCCCGCCCGCTCATCTGCGCACCGGGCACCCGGCGGCCAAACGTGCCGCCAAGCAGACCCGGCAGGCCCGCCACCCGGGGAAGCCGACCGATGACACCGAGACCGTGCTGGGTCGTAATCCGGTCCTGGAGTGTCTGCGTGCCGACGCGCCGGCCTCCGCACTCTATGTGGCGCTCGGGGCCGAGGCCGATGAGCGCCTGACCGAGTCGGTGACCATCGCCGCCGACCGGGGCATCCCGATCCTCGAGGTGCCGCGCCACGACCTCGACCGGATGAGCGCCAACGGACTACATCAGGGCATCGCGCTGCAGGTGCCCCCGTACGGCTACGCGCACCCGGAGGATCTTCTCGGCAGCGCCACCCGGGACACGCATCCGGCGCTGTTGGTGGCTCTGGACAATATCTCCGACCCGCGGAACCTTGGCGCGATCGTGCGCTCGGTGGCAGCATTCGGCGGGCACGGCGTCCTGATACCGCAGCGCCGGTCGGCATCGGTGACTGCCGTCGCGTGGCGCACCAGCGCGGGGGCGGCGGCACGGGTGCCGGTGGCCAGGGCCACCAATCTCAACCGGACCCTCGGCCAGTGGGCCGACGCCGGCCTCTCGGTGGTGGGTCTTGACGCCGATGGTGACACCGCCCTCGATGATCTCGATGCCGCTGGACCGCTGGTGGTGGTCGTCGGCTCGGAGGGTAAAGGTTTGTCGCGATTGGTGCGGCAGAACTGCGACACGGTGGTGTCGATTCCGATGGCGGGTCAGACCGAGTCGCTCAACGCCTCGGTCGCCGCCGGCGTGGTGCTCGCCGAAATCGCCCGCCAGCGACGGCGGTAGCCGTCACATCCCGAACACCTGAAGCCCGGCCCAGAGCGCGACCACGGCCACCAGCAGGCAGCCCGGCACCGTGAGCAGACCGAGTCGGGTGAACTCGGTAACGCTGGCCGGTTCGCCCTGTCGGTATAAGACCCGTCGCCAAAGCAGGTTTGCCAGCGAACCCGGGTAGGTCAGGTTCGGGCCGATATTGACCCCGATCAGCACCGCAAGCACCGCTGCGGGGCCACTAACCAGCGGGAGCAGCACCAACACCGCGGGCAGATTATTGACGATATTGGACAGAACCGCGGCCATGGCCGCAATCCCGATCAGGGTGAGCAGACCGGTGCCAGTGGGCACCAGGCGCCGGGCGCCTTCTTCGAGCCCGTTGACCATCACAGCTTTCACCACGACACCCAAAGCCAGGACGAACAACAGGAATGGCAGATTCACCGACCGGACCACCCCGCCGATCGTGCTGCGCCGCCGGCTCAACGAACGGGCTCCGAGCACCACCGCGCCGACCAGCGCCGCCCACGCCGGGGAGAAGCCGGCCAGGGAACACAGTGCGAAGCCGATCAACGTCAGCGTCAGCACCGTCAGGACGAACACCGGCAACTCTGCGGGGGGCGGGTGCTCATCCGGCGCCCGCGCGGACAGATCGCGGCGGAACGTCCGGCGGAAAACGAGGTACTCGAATGCGATCGCAGCCAGCCATGGAGCCGCCATCAGGAGGGTGAACCTTGTGAAGGACAGTCCAGCGGCGGAGAACGCAAGCAGGTTGGTCAGGTTGGACACCGGCAGCAGCAGCGATGCGGTGTTCGACAGATGCGCGGTGGCATACAGGTGCGGTCTGGGCGGCAGCCGCATTGCCCGCGCGGTAGCCAGCACCACCGGTGTCAACAGCACTACGGTCGCGTCCAGGCTGAGGATGGCTGTGGTGGCGGCTGCGATGACGAACACCTGGACGAGCAGGCCGTTGGGGTTGCCTGCACTGTTGCGGGCCATCCATGACCCGGCCGCCTGGAACAGCCCCTCGTCATCGCAGAGGCCGGCCAGCGCGAGGATGGCGGCAAGAAACGCCACTACCGGCAGCAGCCGTTGAACCTCGGCCGCTGCGTCGTGCACCGATACCGCCCCGCTTGCCACCACGACCGCGGCTGCCGGAATCGCCGCCACCGCCTCTGACCGGCCGCCTGGACGGGCGATGGCAAAGGCCAGAACGACGGCGAGCAGCAGCAGCGAGACGGCCAGGTGGGCCGTCATGGGCTTATGTCCAAGGGTCGGTGCGCTGCCATAGCGACGGCAGGTGCACGGACACCCCGTCGCGGTCGGCCAGCGTCAGCAGCACCCGTATCGTCACATCCAGGTCATCACCGGCGTAGGGCAACGCCCGCAGCGGTTCGGTCAGCGGTTGGAAGAAGTCATCCCAGTGGATCAGCACCACCCGCCGTGCCCCAACGGCCCGGACAGTCTCATCCCAGTACCGTTGGATATAGCGATCGGGCTGCATACCGAGCTGGCCGACACCGAGATAGGCGACCTCGGCTCGACGGCCGGCCAATGCGCCGGGTGAGAAACCCGCACTGCCTTGAATCAGCAACCGGCGGTGGCTGGGTCGATGCTCTACCAGCACTGACCAGGCTTCGCCGCAACGGTAGGCGGAGGCTTTGGCGGGGGGGACCACCGGCGTCGTGATGACGCCCGGGAAACGGTCCGGTGGGCAGTGTTCGGATTCCACCAGCGTCACCCCGAACGAGCCGATGGTCATCTCCGAACCGGGTGTCGCGACCACGATGCGGTCCTCCGGGAGGCGTTGTCCGCGAGCGATATTGGCTGCCGATACCCCGCCCACCACATCGGCCCCCGTCCGCTGGGCGACGACGGCGCTGTCCAGCGCGTGGTCGAAGTGGGTGTGTACCGGTACCACGGCCGCCAGTCGGTCGATATCCGCACGGGCCAGCGACTCCCGGATACGTGACTGCGACGGAGTCAGCGCGCGCAGGCCGACCTCGAGCAGACTCGGCCGTGAAAAGAACCCGTCGGTCAGCACGGCACAGGTGCCGTCATCGATCAGCAGTGTGGAAACCCCCATCCAGGTGAGGGTGACCGGGGCCGTTGGATCTGCGGCGGGAAGATCGAACAGATCCTGGTAGCGGGCAATATCGGGACGACCGAACTTGATTCGCATCAGACGAACGCCGCCAGATCGATTCCGCCGGCGAGCAGTCGGTCCCGCACGGCGCCGGCGATGGTAACCGCCCCCGGTGAATCGCCGTGCACACAAACCGATTCCGCGTCGATGCGGATGACCGTGCCGTCCACGGCGGCAACCTCCCCGGAGTGAACCATGGCCAGGGACCGCTCGGCGATGAGGGCAGGATCGCTCAGCACCGCTCCCGGTCGGCCGCGGGCTACCAGGGTGCCGTCCGGCTGATAGGCCCGATCCGCGAACGCCTCAGCCACGGTCCGAAGCCCGAGTCGGCGGGCCTCGGCGAAGAACACCGAGCCACCCAGCCCCAGTACCGGCAGGCTCGGATCGACGGCCCGGACCGCTTCGGCCACCGCCCGCGCCTGTTCGTGATGCTCGACGATGGTGTTGTAGAGCGCCCCGTGCGGTTTGACGTAGCCGAGTTCGGAGCCGGCGGCGCGGGCCAGAGCCTGCAGCGCCCCGATCTGGTACACCACGTCGGCTGTCAGTTCCGCGGGTTCAACTTCGATTCGCCGGCGGCCGAACCCGGCGAGGTCGAAGTAGCCCACCTGGGCGCCGATCCGTACCCCGCGCCGAGCAGCGGCCCGGCAGGTCCGCGCCAGCCCGACCGGATTACCGGCGTGGAAGCCGCAGGCCAGGTTCGCGCTGGTGACGATGTCCAGCATGGCATCGTCATCGCCGAGTTGCCACACCCCGAAGCCCTCGGCGAGATCAGCGTTGAGATCGATAGAGGACACCGGTCCACCCTAGGCAGCGCCCGCCCCATTGTGGTGGCGACGGCCGATTACCCAGCAAACGAGGTAGATCAGGAAGGAGATGGTGGTGACGAATACCGAGATCGGGACCCCCGGGGCCAGTGAGAGCAGCAGGCCGCCGACCGCTGCGACCTCGGCGAACACCACCGAGGCTGCGATTGTCGCCACCGGTGAGGTGAATACCCGGGCTGCTGCGGCCGCCGGGGTGATCAGCAGCGACATGACCAGCAGGGCCCCGACGATCTGCACCCCCTGTGCGGCGACGATCCCGACGAGGGCGGCGAAGACGATACCCAGTGCGCGTACCGGTACCCCGCGCGCCGCGGCCACCTCGGGATCGGCGGTCGCGAACAGCAGTGGTCGGTAGCTGACCGCGAGCACCGCCACCACCACCATGGTCACGATGCTCAGCAGTGCCAGTCCGGTGTATCCGACTCCGACGATCTGCCCGGTCAGCAGGGCGAAGCTGGTCCCGGCACGGCCCGGATACAGGTGAATGAACAGCACCGCCAGGCCCAGTCCGAATGCCATCACCACTCCGATAGCCGAATCGCGCTCCCTGGCGCGCTGCCCCAGGAATCCGAACAGGATGGCGGCGATCACACTTCCGGCCAGAGCCCCGAGGCCGACGTTGAGACCGGTGAGCAACGCGAACGAAGCGCCGGTGAGCGACAGTTCGCTAGACCCGTGCACCGCGAAGGACATCTGGCGCATGACGATGAACGGCCCGATCAGCCCGGCTACGAATGCCAGCAGTGCCGATGCGGTCAACGCCTGCTGGACGAAGTCCCTGCCGAGCAGATCAGCGGTGATATCGAAGGCGAACAGGTGGTCCACGAGGTCGACGAGCCTGTCAGTCATGGGTGTGTCCGCGGATGTGGCCGGAATGGTCCAGGTGCTCACCGAGGACGACGTAGCGGTTACCGGCCCGAACCACCTGGATATCGGCCCGGTAGAGCTCCGAAAGGGTCTGCGAGGTCAGCACTTCGGCCACGGGCCCGATCCGGAACCGGCCTTCCACGAGGTACAGGATCCGATCCACGTAGGGCAGCACCGGATTGATTTCATGGGTCACGAACATCACCGCGGTACCGGCTCGCCGGCGACGGTCGATCAGCTCGCCGACCAGGCGGGCATTGGCCGGGTCGAGGTTCAACAGCGGCTCATCGCACAGCAGCAGGGCGGGATCGGTGGCCAGCGCCTGCGCGATTCGGACCCGCTGCAGCTCCCCGCCGGACATCAGGCCGACCGGTATCCGGGCCAGATTGAGCGCCCGGACCTGTTGCAGAGCCGCGTCTACCGCTGCTCGCCGGGCGGCACGGTCGGTGCGCCGCAGCGGGGATAGACCCCAGCGGTGGCCATCCACCCCCAGCTGAACCAGGTCGCGACCATGCAGGGCGAGTCCCCGGTCGACGGCCCGGTGCTGGGGGACGTACCCGATCCGGCTGCTGCCGGCCTGGACCGGATGGCCCTCGACGAGGGCGGTGCCCGCGCTCAGCGGCAGCTCACCGAGCAGCACCTTGAGCAGGGAGGTCTTACCGGTTCCGTTCGGGCCGAGAATGGCGATGAACTCACCCGCGGACACGGTCAGATCGAGGTGATCCCACAGCACCCGGTCGCCGAAGGCCAGCCGGGCACCGGCCAGCGCGACGACGTCTCCAGACATGCCCATCGTTCAGGGGTTCTGGCGCAACGCGGCCGCCAACCGTTCGGTCGTGTCGGACTGCCAGGTCAGGTAGTCGCTGCCGGCCGGGAGGGTCTCGGTGATCGTGACGACGGGCACGCCGGACGCTTCGGCGGCTGCTCGGACCTTCCTGGTCGCCTCGGTGGCGGTTTGCTCGTTGTACAGCAACACCGCCACCTCCCGGTTGTTGATCAGGTCCAACATCGCCGCGACGTCGACGGCCGCTGGATCGGTGTCCTGCTCGATTGCTGTGGTGAAACCGGCAGGGGTCTTGTCGACAAGACCGGCGGTTGTGAGCAGATAGTGCGCGACCGGCTCGGTGGCGACCACGGCGGTACCCGGCTGTCCGGCACCGGCGGCGCGCTCCTTCAGCTGTAGGGTATCTGCTCTCCGGGCGAATTCCTCAGCACGGGAACGGTATTCGGCTGCCTTATCGGGGTTTTTGGCGGCGAGCTCCTCGGCAATCCGGCCAGCCACCGCCTTGGCGGTGTCGATATCGTAGAAGACGTGCTCGTTGGGCCGCTGCTCTCCGATGGATTCGCGGTCCAGCAGTGCGTAGGCATCGACGGTCGGGATCTCGGCATGGTTCGCCAGCACCAGTGAGACCCACTGGTCGTAGCCGCCGCCGTTGTAGACCACCAGCGATGCGTCGGTGAGGGCGGCCACGTCAGCAGGACTGGCCTCGAAGGAGTGTGGATCGGCCGCCCCACTGGTGATGATCGAGGTGACCTTCGCGTCGTCACCGGCGACCGATTCGGCGACGCTGCCCCAGACGTCGGTGGAGGCGACCACGGTGGGTAAGGCCTTGCCGTTCTCGCCCGATGGGTTTCCCCCGCTCCCGCAACTACTGAGCCCGGCGCTGAGGACCAGCGCCAAGACGGCGATGACGGACCGCTTTGCGCTCATACCCCTGGCGCTCCTTCCGAATCCGGCGAGCTTAGTCCGGGTGAAAATCATTTCCAAAAATTCAGCCCGGCCCGGCCGGTCGGCGGTCCCGGACCGCCGCGGTCAGGAGTCGGCGTCGTCACCGATCAGCAGTCTGACCGCCAGGTCCAGTCGCTTGCTGACGTCATTGGCCGACGCGCGCCGGGTCAGCCAGGCCAGCAGGTTGGACAGCCACACATCGGAGATGACCCTGGCGATGTGGTACTGGTCTTCGGTCGGTTCGCCGTCGCTCATCGCGCGGGCGAACATCGAGTCGATGATCTTCTCGACGTGATCGACCTCGCCGGCTGCGGAGGCGTCGGCGAAAACGTAGGCGCGGGTCATGGCCTCGGTCAGCAGCGGGTTGCGTTGCATGGCACGGTTCAACTTGCCTACCATGGAACTCAGCCGCCGATAAGGCGTCTCCCCGGTGGCGCGGTCGGTTCTGGCGTCGATGCGCTCGAACTCCCGGCCCAGCGCGGAGACCAGCAGATGCACCTTGGACGGGAAGTAGCGGTAGAGGGTGCCGACGGCCACATCGGCGCGATCGGCGACCGCTCGCATCTGTACGGCCTCGTAGCCCCCCTTGGAGGCGATCGCCAGAGTCGCATCGAGAATTCGCTTGCGCCGTTCCCGCTGTGCCTCCGAACCCAACTCGGACTCGGTGAGGACAGAAACCGGAATCACCTCGCGCGGCTGCGAACCGGACCCACCTCCGGTTTTCTGCGCCCGCGACGACGCTGGGGAGGACACTATCGCTCCTTCTGCGCTGTTGGCGCTGTCGACTTGACGCTTCATCGCTGGCACTATTAGAACACGTTCTAGTGGGTTTCGATGTCTTCGGAAACCCCGCTGCCGACCCGAGGAGCCGACGGTGTCCGTCACGATCACAGACGAAAAGTCCGCCGCGCGGGAATTGGTGCGCAGCTGGGCCGCCGGTGCCGATACGCCCGCGGCGATCCGCGATACGGATAACGGCCGGCCCGATGCCTGGCGGCGGGTATACAACGGCGTCGTAGACCTGGGGCTGTTCGAGGTCGCGGTCGCAGAAGCGCTGGGCGGAGCCGGCGGGTCGGTGGCGGATCTGTGCGCCATGGTGGAGGAGGCCGCCCGTGCCCTGATCCCCGGCCCGATCGCCACCACCGCCCTGGCCACCCTCGTGGTGGCCGATCCGGCGCTGATCGAGTCGCTGTGTTCCGGCCGCGTCACCGCCGGTGTGGCGCTGGACGGTGATCTCCGTCAGGAAACCGACCGGGTGTCCGGTTCGGTCGATTATGCGCTGGGCGCCGACGGCTCCGGCCTGCTGCTGCTCCCGGCCGGCGATCAGGTGCTGCTGGTCGATACCGCCGATCCGGCCGTGACGGTCGAGCTACTCGCGGCTACCGATTTCTCCCGTCCGCTGGCACGGGTGATGCTGCAAGAAGCACCGGCTACCCGGTTGACGGTGTCGCGCCGACGTTTCGATGATCTTCTCGCGACAGTCCTCGCGGCTGAGGCGGCCGGGGTGGCCCGCTGGGCCCTGGACACCGCCGCTGAGTACGCGAAGGTCCGGGAACAGTTCGGCAAGCCGATCGGGAGCTTCCAGGCGGTCAAGCACATGTGCGCCGAGATGTTGCTGCGATCCCAGCAGATCGGGGTTGCGGCCGACGATGCGGCCGTCGCCGCCTCTGGTGACGATGACGAACAGCTGTCCGTTGCCGCGGCGATCGCCGCGGCAGCGGGTATCGAGGCCGTCACCGCCAATGTCAAGGACTGCATCCAGGTACTCGGCGGGATCGGGATCACCTGGGAGCACGACGCCCATCTCTATCTGCGCCGCGGCTATGGAATCGCCCAGGCGCTGGGTCGGTCGAACTGGTTGCGCCGGGTGGTGCAGCTGACCATGGACGGTGTGCGGCGGGACCTGCGGATCGACCTGGACTCGGTGAATCACCTGCGCCCGCAGATCGCTGCGGCTGTGGCCGCGGTCGCGGCCCTGCCCGCCGATCAGCAGCAGCGGGCCCTCGCGGACTCGGGGCTCCTCGCCCCGCACTGGCCCCGGCCCCACGGGCGCGATGCCACCCCGGCCGAGCAGCTCCTCATCGATCAGGAACTGGCCGCCGCCGGGGTGAACCGCCCCGACCTGGTGATCGGCTGGTGGGCGGTTCCGACGGTCCTGGAGGCCGGTACCCCCGCGCAGATCGAGCGTTTTGTGCCCGCCACGCTTCGCGGCGAGATCATCTGGTGCCAGTTGTTCAGCGAGCCCGGAGCCGGTTCGGATCTGGCCTCGCTACGCACCAAGGCCATTCGGGTCGAGGGCGGCTGGACGTTGACCGGGCAGAAGGTATGGACATCGGCGGCGCACCGGGCCGACTGGGGCGTGTGTCTGGCGCGCACGGACCCGGCCGCCCCGAAACACCGGGGAATCACCTACTTCCTGGTCGATATGCGCGCGCCGGGGATCGTGATCCGTCCGCTGCGGGAGATCACCGGCGATGAGATGTTCAACGAGGTGTTCTTCGACGACGTGTTCGTACCGGACGAGATGGTCGTCGGGGCGGTTGACGACGGTTGGCGGCTGGCCCGCACAACCTTGGCCAACGAGCGGGTCGCCATGGCACACGGGACCGCGCTGGGTAACCCGATGGAGCAGATGCTGGGCGATGTGGCCGGCGAGGACTGCGATCCTGCAACGACCGACCGACTCGGCCGGCTACTGGTTTCGGCCCAGGTGGGAGCATTGCTCGACCACCGCATCGCACAGCTGGCCGTCGGTGGCCGGGACACCAGCGCAGAGGCCAGTGTCCGCAAGCTGATCGGTGTGCGCTACCGCCAGTCGCTCGAGGAGTTCCGGATGGCGCTCTCACCCGGCGCCGGACTCGTCCTCACCCCGGCCGTCCAGAGCTTCCTGAACACCCGCTGCCTGTCCATCGCCGGCGGCACCGAACAGATTCTGCTGACCATGGCCGGTGAACGGCTGCTGGGCTTGCCTCGCTGAACCCCCTGGTGTCGTCGCGGCTACCGGACTTGCGGTCTTGGCCGATTTGCCCTGTACTGGGAGCACGGGGCGGCAAACCGGGGGCGTGCTGCTGGCCGAGCGAACGTGCCCTCCACTAGCGACAACCACCGACGGAGCCAGCGAAAAGTGTCTGCACTCAAGCCCAAGTACGAGGAACTGCAGTCGATCTACGACATCTCAAACGAGTTCTTCGAACTCTTCCTCGGCCCGACAATGGGCTATACCTGCGGGTACTTCGAACGTGACGATATGACCATCGACGAAGCTCAGAACGCAAAGTTCGACCTCGCTCTCGGCAAGCTGAACCTGGAACCGGGGATGACACTTCTCGATGTCGGGTGCGGCTGGGGCGGTGGTATGCAGCGGGCGATCGAGAAATTCGATGTCAACGTTATCGGGCTCACGCTCAGCGAACGTCAGCAGGAGTACGCGATCGCCAAGCTGGCCAAGGTGCCGACCACCCGCAAGGTGGAGGTGCGACTGCAGGGCTGGGAGGAGTTCGACGAGAAGGTGGACCGGATCGTCTCGATCGGCGCTTTCGAGCATTTCGGCCACGACCGCTATGACGCGTTCTTCGCCAAGTCCTACGAGGCGCTGCCCTCGGACGGATCGATGCTGCTGCACACCATCACCGGGGTGAACCTGGCCGACGGGGAGAAGCTCGGTCTCAAGATGACCTTCGAACTGGCCCGATTCGCCAAGTTCATCATGACGGAAATATTCCCGGGCGGGCGGCTGCCGTCGGTGTCGATGATCGAGGAACGAGCCACCGCGGCCGGTTTCACCGTGGAGCGGGTGCAGATGATCGGCCCGCACTATGTGAAGACGCTCCAGGCGTGGGCGGCAGCCCTCGAGGCGCACCGCGATGAGGCCATCGCGGCTCAGTCGCAGGAGGTCTACGACCGCTACGACAAGTATCTGAACGGCTGCGTGCGGCTGTTCCGGGACGGCTACACCAACCTGGGTCAGTTCACCCTGCAGAAATGACCGTGGACCGCCGTCGGCGGTCTCAGTCGTAGCTCACTTCGACGGAATCCGAGGCGGGATGAGACTGGCACGCCAGGATGAGACCGTCGGCCAGATCATCGGAATCCAGCACATCGTTGGTCTCCATCTCGACCTCGCCGTCGACCAAGGTGGTCGCGCAGGCTCCGCAGTGACCCTCACGGCAGGAGAACGGTGCGTCGAGGCCGTCGTCGAGTAGGACGTCGAGCAGCTTCTCGCCGCGCGGCCACGACACGGTTTTGGTCTGCCCGTCGAGGTGAACGACAACTGTCGCCGGCGGATCGGCATCTGTCACGGGTGATCAGACTCCTCGATAACTAGAACGCGTTATAGAAATGACAATACAGTGAACTACCAGCTACGAGCTCCCGCTGCTCGACACAAATCGTAACGTGTTCTAGTCTGATGTGCAGACCGCACTCTCGGGAGGCAATCAGTGACGTCCATTCAGCAGCGTGACGCGCAGACCGTTCTGGGCGCCATCGACGACCTCCTCCCGCGGCTCGCCGAGCGGGCTGAGGAGGCCGAGAAATTGCGCCGCCTCCCGGCTGCCAATCTTGCCGACCTTGAGGATGCCGGGTTCTTCAAGATGCTCCAGCCTGAGCAGTGGGGTGGTCTTCAGTGCGACCCAACGCTGTTCTTCGAGGCGGTGCGGCGAATCGCCAGCGCCTGCGGTTCCACGGGGTGGGCAGGCGGGATCCTCGGGGTGCACAACTGGCATTTGGCCCAGTTCGACCAGCGGGCCCAAGACGATGTGTGGGCCGACGACCCGGGCGTCCGGATTTCCTCGTCTTACGCTCCGATGGGCGCGGGTACCGTGGTCGACGGCGGTTATCTGGTCAACGGCAACTGGCTCTGGTCGTCAGGATGTGACCACGCCACCTGGACTTTCGTCGGGGGTCCGGTCATCAAAGACGGAAGGCCGGTCGACTTCGGAAGCTTCCTCATGCCGCTTGGGGACTACCACATCCGGGATGAGTGGAATGTCATGGGCCTCAAGGGCACCGGCAGTAACACGCTGGTTGTCAAAGACGTCTTCGTGCCGCGCCACCGATTCCTCTCCTACGGCGCGATGAACGACGGCACCGCCGGTGGGCTGGAGCGCAACACCGCGGCGGTCTACCGGATGCCCTGGGGCACCATGCATCCGACGACGATCTCTTCCCCCATCGTGGGGATGGCCTACGGGGCCTACGCGGCGCACGTGGAATATCAGGGCAAACGAGTGCGGGCCGCGTTCGCCGGCGAGAAGGCCAAGGACGATCCGTTCGGCAAGGTGCGCATCGCCGAGGCCGCCAGCGATATCGACGCGGCCTGGCGCCAACTCAGTGGCAACCTTGCCGAGGAATACGCCCTGCTCTGCGCCGGGAAGCAGGTTCCGATGGAGCTTCGGGCCCGGGCCCGTCGCGATCAGGTACGTGCCACCGGCCGGGCGATCGCCTCGATCGACCGCCTTTTCGAGGCGGCCGGGGCAACTGCTCTCAACAACGACCAAGCGTTGCAAAGGTTTTGGCGTGATGCCCATGCCGGTCGGGTGCACGCCGCCAACGATGCCGAGCGCGCGTATGTGATGTACGGCAACCAGGAGTTCGGGCTGCCGCTCGGCGACACGATGGTCTAGGGGGCACCGGCAGCCAATGACATCGTTCATCAGCGAAGCGGAATCCCAGCAGGAACTCACGTTCGAGTCAACCTCGCGGTATGCGAATGTGCGTGCCGGTGGTCGCGATATGCGGCTGCACTACCACGAAGCCGGCGAAGGCACGGACCAGACCGTGGTGCTCCTGCATGGTGGTGGTCCCGGAGCATCGAGCTGGTCGAACTTCGGCCGCAATATCGCGGCGCTGGCACGGCACTTCCACGTGATCGCCGTCGACCAACCCGGCTACGGTCACTCCGACAAGCACACCGAGCACGAGCAGTACAACCGCTACAGCGCCACTGCCGTGTTGGCGCTCTTCGACCATCTGGGTATCGAACGTGCTGCGCTGGTGGGTAATTCCCTCGGCGGGGGTACGGCGGTACGGTTGGCGCTGGATGCCCCGGACCGGGCCGGCCGATTGGTGTTGATGGGCCCGGGCGGGCTGTCGGTCAACCTGTTCGCCCCCGATCCCACCGAGGGTGTGAAACTGCTGGGACGGTTCAGCGCGAATCCGACCCGGGAGAATATGGAACGTTTCCTTCGGATCATGGTCTACGACCAGAAACTGATCACCCCGGAACTCGTCGACGAACGCTTCGCCATCGCAAGCACTCCGGAGTCGTTGGCCGCCACACGTGCCATGGGAAAGTCTTTCGCCGGCGCGGATTTCGAACTCGGAATGATGTGGCGCGAGGTATACAAGCTGCGTCAGCGAGTGCTGTTGATCTGGGGCCGTGAGGACCGGGTGAACCCACTCGACGGGGTTTTGGTGGCGCTCAAGCAGATACCGAGGGTCCAGTTACACGTTTTCGGCCAGTGCGGGCACTGGGCCCAGGTGGAGAAGTTCGACGAGTTCAACAGGCTCACCATCGACTTCCTGGGCGGTGCGGCCCGATGAGTATCCGTTCACTGGGCTACCTGCGGATCGAATCCACCGACATCGGCGCGTGGCGCGAATACGCGCTGAAAGTGCTCGGCATGGTGGAGGGCAAGGGTTCCGAGGACGGCGCGCTCTACCTGCGAATGGACGATTTCCCGGCCCGGCTGGTGATCGTTCCCGGAGCACACGACCGCCTGTCGGAGGCCGGATGGGAGTGCGCCAACGCGGCCGGCCTGCAGGAGATTCGCCGGGCCCTCGATGTCGAGGGTGTGCCCTACAAGGAAGCCGGCGCCGCGCAACTCGCGGACCGGCGGGTCGATGAGATGATCACCTTCGCCGACCCTTCCGGAAACCGGCTTGAGGTGTTCCACGGCGCCGCCCTCGAGCATCGCCGCGTCGTCAGCCCGTACGGCCACACCTTCGTCACCGCGGAACAGGGGCTGGGGCATGTCGTGCTTTCCACGCGCGATGATGCCGAGTCGCTGCACTTCTACCGCGATGTGCTCGGTTTCAGATTGCGGGACTCGATGCGCCTGCCGCCACAATTGGTCGGCCGGCCGGCCGACGGCCCACCGGCCTGGTTGCGGTTCTTCGGCTGCAATCCCCGTCACCACAGCCTGGCGTTCCTGCCGATGCCCACCCCCAGCGGGATTGTTCATCTGATGATGGAAGTCGGTGGAAGCGATGACGTCGGGTTGTGCCTGGACCGGGCACTTCGGCGGAAGGTTCCCATGTCGGCAACGCTGGGCCGGCACGTCAACGACAAGATGTTGTCCTTCTACATGAAGACCCCGGGCGGATTCGATATCGAATTCGGCTGTGAGGGAATGCAAGTCGGCAATGACGACGAATGGATCGCCCGGGAGAGCACCGCGGTCAGCCTGTGGGGCCATGACTTCAGTATCGGCTCTTACGGCGGCGAATAGACCGATGACGGCTGAGCCGATCGACCCACGGACCTTCCGGCACGTACTGGGACAGTTCTGCACCGGCATCACCATCATCACCACAATGCGCGACGGCGCCCCGATCGGCTTTGCCTGCCAGTCCTTCGCGGCTCTCTCGCTGGACCCGCCCCTGGTGCTGTTCTGTCCGGCGAAACTGTCCCGGTCCTGGCAGGCCATCGAGGCCAGCGGCCGGTTCTGTGTCAACATCCTCACCGAGCAACAGCGCGAGGTGTGTGCACGGTTCGGTTCGCGGGAACCGGACAAGTTTGCCGGTATCGACTGGCAGGCCTCCGCGCTGGGCTCGCCCGTCCTCTCCGGATCGCTGGCGCATATCGATTGCACAGTGGCATCGGTGCATGACGGAGGTGATCATTTCGTCGTGTTCGGTGCGGTGGCGTCGCTATCGGAAGTGCCCGCGGTCAAGCCCAGACCGCTGCTGTTCTATCGGGGCGAGTACACCGGTATCGAACCGGATAAGAACACCCCCGCGCAGTGGCGCGACGATCTGGAGTCCTTCCTGACCGCCACCAGTCCTGACACCTGGCTCTGACGAGTCCCGGGTGACGGCCCAACCGGAACCTGTGATGGGGGCGGTGTCGCCGCCGGTGCGGGCGCCGTCGCACCTGCTCGACACCAGGTGCGAAGATACCCCCATGGTCCGCCTGCCGATGGTCCTGGTGGCCACTGCCGGTGTCGGCCTGATGCTGGCCGGCAGCGGTCCGCCGGCCGCCACCGCCAGCCCTGGCGTCCCTGCTGATGCCGACTATCCCGTCGTGCTGGCCGGCCATGCCGTGCTGCCTGCGCTGACGCTGCTCGATTCACCACCGGATGTGCCGGACGGTCTGCGCATCAGCGGCAAGTTCGCCGCACCGCCCCCAACCGGCGATGTCATGTGGCCCCTCATGGGCCAACCCGCCCAGGGGCATTCGGCTATCCGGCGCGATGACGACGGCACTTTCTGGATCCTCACCGACAACGGGGCGGGCGCCAAGGTCAACTCGGCGGACTTCATGCTGCACCTGAGTCGCTACCGGGTCGACTTCGGCTCGGGCGAGTTCACCCGGGTGCACACCGTGTTTCTGCGCGATCCGCTCGAAGCGGCCCCGTTTCGGATCGTCACCGACGGCACTGCCGCCCGCTATCTGACCGGCGCCGATTTCGACCCGGAGAGCCTGCATTTCGCCGACGGCCACATCTGGATCGGTGACGAGTTCGGCCCCTACCTGCTCAAATTCGATGCCGAAGGTCGTCTCCTCGCGGTGATTGACACGTTGATCGACGGTCAAACCGCTCAATCTCCGGATCACCCCCGCGGCCCGGGCGCGGTGGGCGTCATGCGATCCAAAGGCCTGGAAGCGATGGCTGGTTCGCCGGACGGCGACCTGCTCTACCCGATGCTGGAGGGTCCGCTGGTGGGGGAGCCCGACCCGCGGGCCGTGCGAATCCTTGAGTTCGACATCGCGGCCGAACGCTGGACCGGTCGGCACTGGGACTACCACCTTGAGCGGGACGGCAACGCAATCGGCGATTTCACCATGGTCGACGCGACGACGGCTCTGGTGATTGAGCGCGACGGCGGGTTCGGTACCGCGGACAAAAAGTGCCCGCCCGGCGAACGGCGCGCCGATTGTTTCGCTGATCCCGCTCTTTTCAAGCGGATTTACAAGATCGAGATGGGCGAGGACCGCGTCGGCGGGGCGGTCCGCAAGATCGGGTTCAGCGACCTGATGTCGGTCGCCGACCCCCGTGGTTTGTCCCGGGTGCCGCTGACCGACGGTGTCTTCACCTTCCCGTTCGCGACTATCGAGAGTATCGATCTTGTCGATGACGATCGGATCGTGATCGGTAACGACAACAACCTGCCGTATTCGCGCAGTCGTGAACCCGGGCGCCTCGACGACAACGAACTGGTGCTGCTCGACGTGTCCGCGCTGCTGGCCGCTGGCTGAGGCCCATGATCCCTGCAGGCTAGGAATTTTGGTGTGGAATTGCGTATCGAAAGTTTGGTGGCAAAATACCAGGACAGTGCCAGGAGGTCCGAATGTCTTTGCTGACCGGAGTAAAGCTTGGGGTGGCGGCACTTGCCGTCGGGGCCATGGCAGCCCTGACGGCAATGAATTCCGAGGCCACCGGGCCGGCCGCAGTCGATGGCATGAAGACTCCGACTCCGACTCCGGCGACAGTCGATCGCGATGCTCATTCGTACGGCCCACCACACCCGGAACCCATGTGTAAAGACGACTCTCTGGCCTGCGCGCCGGGACACACCCACTGAAGCGGACCCGCTGAGGGGGATTCGGTCGAATCGCTGGAGGGGCCGGCCGTTCGGGGTCAGCGGCTCAGCCAGGCGCCCAGCCGGTGCAGTGCCGCGTCGATATCCGCAGCCGGTCCGGCGAAGGACAGTCGTACGAACGAGCCGCCGCGTACCGTATCGAAATCGACTCCCGGAGCGATGGCCAAACCGGTGTCCCCCAGCAATTCCGCGCAGAACTTCGACGAGTCGTCGGTGAACTCGGAGATATCGGCGTAGAGGTAGAACGCACCGTCCGGTGGCGCCACCCGATCGATCCCGAGCTCGCGCAGTCCGGCGGCGAGGCTTTCCCGGTTTGCGGCGTAGTGCCCCAGATGCGCCTCGGCCTCGCCAATCGCCGCCGGTGTGAAGGCCGCCACTGCGGCGTACTGGGGCAGAACCGGCGGACAGATGGTGAAGTTACCCGTCAAACGGTCCACCGCCCGGCGCAACTCAGCCGGGACCAGCAACCACCCCAGCCGCCAGCCCGTCATCGCGAAGTACTTCGAAAAGCTGTTGACGACGATGGCATTACGCGAGTACTGCCACGCGCATGAGGTCTCCGGCGCCCCCGGGTACACCAGGCCGTGGTACACCTCATCGCTGATCAGTCGCACCCGGTGGGCGTCGCACCAGCCGGCAATCGCCGCCAGTTCGCCGGGGGCGATGACGGTGCCCGTGGGGTTGGCCGGACTGGCGACAATCACCCCCTGTACCGGTGGGCTCAGTTCCTCGAGCATCGATACCGTCGGCTGGTAGCGGGTCTGCGGACCGCACTCGATCTCGACCACCTCGCATCCGAGCGCGGCCAGAACGTTGCGGTAGCAGGGATACCCGGGACTTGCGATGGCAACCCGATCTCCGACATCGAAACAGGCCAGAAAAGCCAGCAGGAACCCGCCTGACGAACCGGTGGTCAGGACCACATCGTCGATGCCCATGTCGAGTCCGTACCGATGGGAGTAGGAGTCGGCGATCGCCGCCCGGAGTTCCGGAATACCAAGGGCGACACTGTATCCCAGCGGACTGGTCGCGAGGGCTTCCCGAGCCGCAGCCAACACGGCTGCCGGTGCTCCCGCCTGCGGTTGGCCCGCTGACAGGTTGACCAGATCGCCGTGGGTGCGCTGTCGTTCCGCCGCCGCCAACCAGACATCCATGACGTAGAAGGGCGGGATTGCGGCCCGGTGTGCGAAGTTGCCGGTCATTGGAGAACAGGCTAGAGGACTTCGGCTTCGAGCCGTCGCAGGTGCTCCCGGGAAGGACCGAACAGCTGTGCGCTCCCGTGCGCCCGCTTGAAATAGAGGTGCATATCGTGTTCCCAGGTGATGGCGATCCCGCCGTGCAGCTGGATGGACTCGCCGGCCACCGCGCAGAATGCCTCGCTGGCCGCCACTCTGGCCAGCGAAGCCGAGACCGGGCCGGGTGCCGCAACCGCTTCGCCGACCACCGTTCGGGCAGCCTGCACCTCGACATACAGATCGGCCATCCGGTGTTTGAGGGCCTGGAAGCTGCCGATGGGACGCCCGAACTGAACCCGTTGTTTGGTGTATTCCACGGTCAGTTCCAGACAACGTGCCGCAGCACCGATCTGTTCGGCGGCCAGCAGGATCGCAGCGGTATCGGCGATCCCGGGATCGCGACCGACCTCCGTCGACCCGCCGGGCCGGATTCGGGCCAGCCGTCGGGTCGGATCCAGGCTGTGTGCCGGTTCGACGGCCGGGTCGGTCCAGCGAACGATCCGGTCCTCCTCGACGGCCAGCACCACGTCGGCGATATCGCCGGCGATGACATAGTCGCGGTCTAAGGCGACCGTTCCGATCAATGATCCAGCCGCCAGCCCGTCCAAGGTGGTGGTGTCGGGGGCGGCGGCGGTGAGCAGGGCTATTTCGGCCAGCATGGTTCCCAGTAGCGGACTCGGAACCAGGTTTCGGCCAAGTTCCTCGAGAACGGTTGCCGCGTCGCCTAATTCGCCGCCAGCACCTCCGAACTCCTCGGGAACCACCAGCGCGGCCACACCGACCTGCTCGCAAAGCATGGTCCACAGCGACTCGTCGTATCCGCGCTGCGAATCCATCGCCCGGCGCACCGCTGCGGGCGAGGCATGTTTGTCTACCAGTGCAGCAACGGTCTGGCGCAGCAGTTCACGTTCCTCAGTCGTGGACATCATTCCTCCGGGTTGGTGGCGCACAGCGCCGTGAGGACCCGGCGACGGTGCTCGACGGGGGTGCCCCATGCGGAGTGCAGAGCCTGGGTACGTAGGAGCAACTGGGAGAGGTCATGTTCGGTGGTGTAGCCGATGGCGCCGTGGGTCTGCAGTGCCGCCCGCGCCGACAGCAGCGCGGCGTCGGCAGCGGCGGCCTTGGCTGCACTCGTATCCCTGGATGTCTCCGGCGCGTCATCCGCCAGCGACAGTGCGGCCCCGTACACCAGGGGCCGAGCCATCTCCAAGGCTATATGCACGTCAGCGAGTTTGTGCTTGATCGCCTGGTAGCTGCCGATGGCCCGGCCGAACTGGCTGCGCTGCTTTGCGTAATCCACCGATGATTGCAACATTGCCTGGCCGGCCCCGATCAGTTGCGCGGCCGTGGCCAGCACCCCGAACTCGTAGGACCGTGCCACCTCGCCCGGCCGGCCGGGCGTCGAAGCTGTCACATCGAACAGCCGCCGGGTCGGGTCAACGGAGGTGTGCCCGGCCCCGGGGGTGGCATCGCTGACCGCTCCGTCGGTGGCAACCAGCACCAGTCCGGCGAAGTCCGCGTTCACCGCCCGCGGCACCGCGGGTGGTAGCGCCACGCTGGCGATCAATTCGCCTGCGGCCAGGTCCGCGCAGCGGGCGTCGCCGGCCATCAGCACCGGTGCCACCGCGATGGACTCGGTGACCGGTCCGGGTAGACACCACCGGCCCAGCCGCTCAGCCGCGACCACCAGATCCACCGGGTGGGCTCCGATTCCCTCATACTGCTCGGGTACGGCCAAGGCGGTGACACCCAGATCGGCGAGCAGTCGCCAGAGTTTGCGGGCCGGGCCGGTGTCACCGGCGACCCAGGCGCGCGCGGCGGCGGGAACATCGGCGCTGGCCAGCGCGGCATCGATACTCGCGGCAAAGTCGCGTTGCTGCTCGTCGAGGGTGAACTTCATGACTTCCTTGCCCCGGTCTCCCGCGGAAGCCCCAGTAGTCGTTCGGCGATGATGTTGCGCTGAATCTCATTGGTACCCGCATAGATCGGGCCGCCGAGCGCGAACAGCAGACCCTCGATCCACCGATCGTCAAGTTCTCCGTCAGGCCCCCGTAAGTCCAGTGCGGTCTGGTGCAGTCCCACGTCCAAATCCGACCAGAAGACCTTCGTCACCGAGGACTCCGCTCCGAGTTCGCCGCCCGCCGCCAGGCAGGACACGGTGCCGAAGGTGTGCAACCGGTAGGCCTGGGCCTTGATCCAGGCGTCGGCGACCCGGTCGGCATGGACCGGGTCCGACCCCCGGGCGCTCCACTCCCGAACCAACCGCTGCGCGGGTGCGATGAACCGCGCCGGGCTGCGCAGCGACATCCCCCGCTCATTGCTGGCCGTGGACATGGCCGCCCGCCAGCCATCGTGTACACCGCCTATGACGTCATGGTCCGGGACGAACACATTGTCCAGGAAGATTTCCCCGAATCCGGTGCTGCCGCCGAGTTGTTCGATCGGTCTAACCGTCACCCCCGCGGCGTCGAGGTCGAACATCAGGTAGGTAAGACCGCGATGGCGTTCCGCCGTGGGATCAGAACGGAAGAGTCCGAACCCGCGCTCGCCGAACACCGCGCGGCTGCTCCAGATCTTCTGGCCGTTGAGTAACCAGCCGCCATCGGTGCGGGACGCGGTTGATCGCAATGACGCAAGGTCGCTGCCGGACTCCGGCTCCGACCATGCCTGGGCCCAAATCTGCTCCCCGGTTGCCATTTTCGGGAGGATGCGATCCCGTTGCTCCTCAGTACCGTGGGTGAACAGGGTTGGAGCCAGCATCGACGTTCCGTTAGCGCTCGCCCGACCCGGTGCGCCGGCTCGGAAGTACTCCTCTTCGAAAACCACCCACTGCAACAGAGAGGCATCTCGGCCGCCGTACTTTCGCGGCCAGGCGATCACCGAAAGTCCGGCGTCGAAGAGCACCCTGTCCCAGTGCCGGTGCTGCTCGAACCCCTCCGCGGTGTCATAGGACGCCGTCGGGAATGCATCGCGATGATCCGTGAGGAAGGTCCGTACCTCGTCCCGGAAGGCATCGGTCTGCTCGTCGTACGTCAGATTCATCAGGCCATCTTCCGCAGTGTGGTTTTGACAACTTTGCCGCCGGCATTACGCGGCAGGGCATCAAGGAAGACCGCCGAGCGCGGTGTCTTGAAGTTGGCGAGATGTTTCCGTGCATGGCTCAACACCGATTCCTCATCGATGGGGGCATCCCGGCGACGGACGACGAAGGCCCGGCCCACTTCGCCCAACCGTTCATCGGGCACACCGATCACCGCCACGTCGGCGACTCCGTCGAGCCGGGCGATCACCTGCTCGATCTCCGCGGGGTAGACGTTGAACCCGCCGCAGATGAACATGTCCTTCAGCCGGTCGGTGATCCGAAGATTGCCTGCTTCATCGACGGTCCCGACATCTCCGGTATGCAGCCAACCGTCGGTGTCGATCGCCGCGGCGGTGCCGTCCGGGTCATCGAGATAGCCCAACATCACATTCGGGCCGCGCAAGAGGACTTCACCGGTACCGGACGTCGCCGGCTGGGCGGCTCCGGGGTTGTCGGTCGCCGGCTGCGCGGCTCCGGGGTTGTCGGTCGCCGGCTGCGCGGCTCCGGCGATCCGCAGTTCGAAGTCGGCGATCGGTCGGCCGCACGTGGTGGCGACCGTCACCGGGTCATCGTCGGCGCGGCACATGGTCCCGAAACCGCTGGCCTCGGTCAGCCCGTATGCGGTCAGGACGATATCGAAGTCAAGTTCGCTCTGCATACGTTCGATCAGGACCACCGGGACGGTGGCTGCGCCTGTCACCGCAAACCGCAGCGAGCTCAGGTCGTACTTCGCGCGCGCCGGATGATCGAGCAGGGTTTGGTAGATCGTCGGCGGCCCGGGCAGGACGGTGATCCGGTGTTCGTGAACCGTCCGAATCGCCTCCTCCGGATCGAATGTCAGCTGCGGGATGAGAGTGGCGCCGGTTTGCAGGCAGGCCAGGATGCCGGCCTTGTAGCCGAAATTATGGAAGAACGGGTTGATGCACAGATACCTGTCGGCGCTGGTGATCTGACCGCAGTCGGCCCATGCCGCCGACGCCGCCAGAGACTGTCGGTGCGCGCACAACACGCCTTTACTGCGACCGGTGGTGCCCGAGGTGAACAAAATATCGGAGATGTCACCTGGTCGAACAGCCGCAGCCCTGGCATCCAGCTCCGCGGGTGGGATCTGTGGCCCGGCGACGAAATCATCCCAGCTTCCGGGCCCGGCTCGGCCCTCCTCGACCGGGATTCGAACGATATGCCGCAGGGCGGGTAGCGCGCGGCGGTCTAGCTCAGCGACCGGATCACTGCCGAGGAAACGTCCCATCGCCAGCAGCAGCGGCGCCTGGGTGCGTGCCAGGATATCGGCGGCCTCGCCGGCGGTGTAGCGGGTGTTGATCGGGACCACGACGGCGCCCGCATAGTGAATGCCGAGACAGGCGATGACCCAGTGCCAGGTGTTCGGTGACCAGATTGCGACCCGGTCGCCGCGGCGCACACCGAGGGCGGCGATCGCGGCGGCGGTACGCCGGACCTCATCGTGCAGTTCGGCGAAGGTGAAGGTGCGGCTCGGGGTGATGACGGCGTCATGATCGGCGTAGTCCAGTGCCATCCGGCTGAGCACCGCGGGCGTGGTCAGGAGGTGCTCCGGAGTAACTCCCCGGCCGCTGCCACCGGCGCCCGTCGTCATCGCTGCTCCCACCTGGCCGAAGGCCGACAAAGCAAGTGCTTGGTAGGTTAGCCTACAAGGGTGATCACGGTCGAGGAGTTCCGGGCGGAGGTCCGGGGATGGCTGTCCGAAAACCTGGTCGGCGACTACGCCGCTTTGAAGGGTCTTGGCGGCCCGGGCCGCGAGCATGAGGCCTTCGAGGAGCGGCTGGCCTGGAACCGTCACCTCGCCGCCGCCGGCCTGACGTGCCTGGGCTGGCCCGTCGAACACGGGGGCCGCGGCCTGTCAGTGGCCCATCGGGTGGCCTTCTACGAGGAATATGCCCACGCCGACGCCCCCGACAAGGTCAACCATCTCGGAGAGGAACTGGTCGGACCGACCCTGATCGCCTTCGGAACCCCCGAGCAGCAGCATCGGTTCCTGCCGGCGATTCGCGACGTCACAGAGCTGTGGTGTCAGGGCTACTCCGAGCCGGGTGCGGGCAGCGATTTGGCGGCGGTATCCACCTCGGCGGTGCTGGAGAGCGGCGCTGCGGTGACAGGGAAGCAGCAGTGGATCATCAACGGCCAGAAGGTCTGGACGTCGCTGGCGCACCTGTCGCAATGGTGTTTCGTGCTGGCTCGCTCGGAGAAGGGCTCTACTCGGCATGCGGGTTTGTCGTATCTTCTCGTGCCGCTGGACCAGCCGGGTGTGGAAATCCGGCCGATCGTGCAGTTGACCGGTGACTCGGAGTTCAACGAGGTGTTCTTCACCGATGCCCGCACCGATGCCGACCTCGTCGTCGGTGAGCCCGGCGACGGCTGGCGGGTGGCCATGGGCACGCTGCAGTTCGAGCGGGGCGTGTCGACTCTGGGGCAGCAGATTCGTTATGCCCGCGAGCTTTCCGGCCTGGTGGATGTGGCCAAGAAGAACGGTGCTGTCGACGACCCGCATATCCGGGAGCGGATCACGCGCGCCTGGGCCGGTTTGCAGACCATGCGGTCGTTCGCGCTGGCCACCATGGACGCCGACGTTCCCGGCGAGGACAGTGTCTCCAAGCTGTTGTGGGCCAACTGGCACCGGGATCTGGGCGAGTTGGCCATGGAGATCCGGGGTAAAGCCGGATTGGTATTGGTCGACAACGAGTTTGACGAGTGGCAGCGGCTGTTCTTGTTCTCTCGCGCCGACACCATCTACGGCGGCTCGAACGAGGTCCAACGCAATATCATCGCCGAGCGTGTCCTCGGGCTGCCGCGCGAGGCCCGGGCCTAGTGGTCTCCACGTCGAATCCCCGGCCTCCGGTCCCGCCGCTGTCGGTTCCGCCCGAGGAGACCGTCGGCCACGGTCTGCTCAAAGGCCGGGTGGTGATCGTCACGGCGGCCGCCGGCACCGGCATCGGATCGGCCACCGCCCGCCGCGCCCTGCTTGAAGGTGCCGAGGTGATGATCTCCGATCACCACGAACGCCGGCTGGCGGAAACCAGGGCGGCGCTGGCGGCCCTGGGCTTGGGCCGGGTGGAAAGCGTGGTCTGCGATGTGAGTTCCTCAGCGCAGGTCGACGCTCTGATCGCTTCCACCACGGCGAGATTCGGCCGGATAGACGTTTTGGTGAACAATGCTGGTCTGGGTGGGCAGACTCCGGTGATCGATATGACCGACGAGGAGTGGGACCGGGTCCTCAATGTCACGCTCACCTCTGTGATGCGGGCGACGCGGGCCGTGCTCGGCTACTTCCGCGAGGCCGGCCACGGCGGTGCGATAGTCAACAATGCCAGTGTGCTCGGCTGGCGGGCGCAGCACTCACAGTCCCACTACGCGGCCGCCAAAGCCGGGGTGATGGCGTTGACCCGCTGCAGTGCAATCGAAGCAGTGGACTACGGGGTGCGAATCAACGCGGTGTCGCCAAGTATTGCCCGGCACAAGTTTCTCGAGCGGACCAGTTCGGCCGACCTGCTCGAACGACTCTCGGTCAGCGAGGCCTTCGGCCGCGCCGCCGAGCCGTGGGAGGTGGCCGCCACCATCGCGTTTCTCGCCAGCGACTACGCCAGTTACCTGACCGGCGAGGTGATCGCGGTTTCGAGTCAGCATCCATGACCGATGCGACCGAGCAGCCGGCCACCCGACGCGACGAGTTACTCGGACTCGCCGCATCGATGTTCGCCGAACGTGGTCTGCGAGCTACCACGGTCCGCGACATCGCCGATGCCGCAGGCATCCTCTCCGGCAGCCTCTACCATCATTTCTCCTCGAAAGAAGAGATGGTCGACGAGATGCTGCGGGGATTCCTCGGCTGGCTTTTCGACCGTTATCAGCAGATCATCGACACCGAGCCCAACCCGCTGGCCCGGCTCGAGGGCCTGTTCATGGCCTCCTTCGATGCCATCGAACATCATCACGCCGAGGTCGTGATCTATCAGGACGAGGCCAGGCGGCTGTCGGCTCAGCCGCGCTTCGGCTATATCGGCGAACTCAACGTTCGGCAGCGCACGATGTGGGTCGACGTGCTGAACCAGGGGATCGAGCAGGGTTATTTCCGCCCGGATATCGATATCGACCTGGTGTACCGGTTCATCCGTGACACCACCTGGGTGTCGGTGCGCTGGTATCACCCCGGCGGCCTGCTGACTGCCGAACAGGTTGGGCGGCAGTATCTTTCGATCGTTCTCGGGGGAATCACCGAACACACCAGGGAGGTCCGGAATGGCTGAGGCTTACATCATCGACGCGGTACGCACCCCGGGCGGCCGGCGTAACGGCTCGCTGTCGGGACTTCATCCGATCGATCTCGGAGTGCACGCGTTCCGCGCGGTCTTCGACCGCACCGGAATCGACCCGGCTGCTGTCGACGACGCCATCGTCGGCTGCGTCGATGCCATCGGAGGGCAGGCCGGCAATATCGGCCGGCTCACCTGGCTGGCAGCCGGGTACCCGGAGGAGGTGCCCGGTGTCACCGTCGACCGCCAGTGCGGCTCGAGTCAGCAGGCTATTTCCTTTGGTGCACAGGCGATCATGTCCGGCACCGCCGACCTCATCCTGGCCGGCGGAATGCAGAATATGAGCCAGATCCCCATCTCCGCGGCGATGCTCGTCGGTCGGGAGTTCGGGTTCAGCACGCCGACCGCGGAGTCGAACGCATGGCTGCAACGATATGGCGATCAGGAGATCTCCCAGTTCCGTGGAGCCGAGATGATCGCGCAACAGTGGGATATCTCCCGGGCGGATATGGAACAGTTCGCCCTCGCCAGCCACCAGCGTGCTCTCGCCGCCATCCGGGCTGGGCACTTCGACAATGAGATCGTGGCGGTCGAGAACGACGGTGTCGTCTTCGCGGTCGACGAGACGCCGCGGGAGACATCACTGGAGAAGATGGCCGGCCTGCCCACCCTCAGCGAGGGGGGCCGGATGACCGCGGCGGTGGCCAGTCAGATCTGCGATGGCGCCAGTGCCGTTCTGCTCGCCTCGGAACAGGCAGTTTCCGAACACAACCTCGAGCCGCGGGCCCGGATCCACCACATCAGCTGCCGGGGTGCCGATCCGGTGCTGATGCTGACCGGTCCCATCCCGGCCACCCGTTACGCCCTGGGCAAGACGGGACTGTCAATCGACGATATGGACGTGGTGGAGATCAATGAGGCCTTCGCCCCGGTCGTGCTCGCCTGGCTCAAGGAGACCGGAGCCGACCCCGCCAGGGTGAACCCGAACGGGGGTGCCATCGCGCTCGGGCATCCGCTGGGAGCGACCGGGGCCAAACTCTTTGCCACCATGCTCAACGAACTGGAGCGCAGCGGTGGGCGTTACGGACTGCAGACCATGTGTGAGGGCGGCGGTACCGCTAACGTGACGATCATCGAGAGACTTTAGGTAGTGCGACCCGGCCGAAATCGTGGTGGGGGATGGGCCCGAGGATCATCAGGGAGGGGATGCCGGCCGCACCGGCCGGGCGGGGACTGAAGCCTGAGCAGCGTCGTCGCCGCGTGGTCGGCAAGGCGTTGGCGCTCAGCAGGTTCTACAACCCACACCGCGAACCCGTGCCGTGAACTGATCCCCACCGACCGCCGGCCAACCGGTGAGGAGATCGCCGCCCTGGAGTCCTCACTGGGCGAACAGCCGGGTCTGGACGGGCTCCGGGAGCCGGGCGGGCCCTGGGGGCAGGGCCGGCCGACCGAACTCCGCGGCGCAGATTGCGAGAACGCTGGCGCCATCTGCGAGTGGCCGGACGGATCGGGGATCGTATGTTGATGGAAGAGGCGGTCTGCGACTATCCGAGATCTGCCGCCGGCGACGAGTCCACAACCTTGAGGAACGCGATGAGTTGGTCGACGAAGGACATCCCTGATCTGCATGGCAAGGTCGCCGTGGTCACCGGCGCCAACGGCGGGCTCGGACTCGCATCGGCCAATGCGCTGGCTGGTCATGGCGCCCATGTGGTGATGGCGGTACGAAATCAGGCCAAGGCGGCCAAGGCTCACGCCGAGATCCTGGCCGCCTACCCGCAGGCGTCACTGGAGATCGTCGAACTCGACCTCGGCTCGCTGGCCTCGGTCAAGACCGCTGCCGAGGCGATAGCCGGCAAACACCACCACATCGACATCCTGATGTGCAACGCCGGGGTGATGGCGATGCCGCAGGGCACAACCGAGGACGGCTTTGACACCCAGATGGGTATCAATGTGTTGGGCCACTGGGCCCTGCTGTCGCACCTCCTGCCCATCGTGGTCGCCACCCCTGGCGCGCGGGTGGTGACGATATCGAGTACCGCGCAACACGTGGGTCGTGCCATCGACCCTGCCGACCCGCATATGCGGGAGAACTTCGGCGCCTGGCGCATGTACGGCCAATCCAAACTCGCTATGCGCCACCTCGCTGTCGGCCTGCAAGCCCAGTTCGAGCGGGCCGGAGTCGCTGCCAAAGCACTGTCGGCTCAACCAGGAATGACGAACTCGGATCTGCAGAACACCACCCTCGCCGAGGGTGAACCCGGCCCACTCGGCGCGATCTTCGAGTGGCAGGTCGAGAAGATGGGGATGTCGACCGACCGCGGTGCGCTGAGCCAGTTACGGGCGGCCACCGACCCGAGGGCGCCCGGCGGCGGTTTCTACGGACCGCTATGGGTGACCAATGGCCCACCGGTCCGCAAACCGCTGATCCGGCCCGGCAGCGATGCCGCTGTCGCAACACTGTGGCAAGTCGCCGAGCGTGAGACCGGATTGCAGGTCGACGTCCCCGCAGCCCTGGCCAAGCAGTGAGAGAAGCGGTCGCGCCGTTCCGGCTCTCGGGTCCGTTCGTGCGGGTGATGCTCGCCGAACTTGGCGTCGGCGCAGGGGACCTGCTGCGAGAGGCGGGCCTTCCCGGTGATCTGATCAGCCGAGACGAGGTGGTGTTGCCGCCTAGCCGCTACTACGCCTTCTTCGACGCACTCGACCGGCTTGTCGGTGATCGAGATCTCGGGATCGCGATTGCCGACAAGCTCAGCCCGCAGGTCTTCGATCCACCGATCTTCGCCGCGATGTGCAGTCCCAACCTGCACACCGCAGCCGAGCGGATAGCCCTCCACAAGCGGCTGCTCGGTCCGCTGCGGCTGCGCGTCGCACTCGACACCGACGGTCTGGACATCGAGATCAGCTGGCCGGCGGGAGATCCACCGCCGTCGGTGCTGCCTAGGGTTGAAGTTGCGGTCTGGGTTGCCCTGGCCCGGCTCGGCACCCGAACCGGTGTCGTGCCCCAACGGGTCGTGGTGCCCCAACCGCCGAGGGACATCGTCGCCGCCGAACGGTGGTTCCGCACCCGGGTCGAACGTGGCACCACAACTCTGGTGCGGTTCTCTCGACGGGATGCGAACCGGGGTTTCCTGACGGCCAATTCCGGTATGTGGGAATTCTTCGAACCAGAGCTCAGGCGCCGCCTGGAGGACCACGATGGCGACGCCACCTCGGCCTCCAAGGTCCGCGCGGCTCTGATCGAACTCCTGCCCGCCGGCTCCGGGTCAACCCAAGGGGTCGCCCGACACCTCGGCATCAGTACCCGCACGCTTCAGCGGCGCCTGGGGGAGGAGGGGCTCACCTTCCAGCGGCTTCTCGCCGACTTGCGCGGACAACTCGCCCACCATTACCTGACGCAGTCCTCCTACTCGCTCACCGAGATCGCATTCCTGCTCGGCTACGACAATCCGAACTCTTTTCACCGGGCGTTCAACCAGTGGACGGGTCACACGCCGATGGCCGTCAGGGACCAGGCGGTTGATTCGTTGTAGAGCGTGCGAGTTTTGAGGCGTCCGTGCAGGATTCCGACGAGCCGAAAGGACCCACCGGCCCTGGCCAGCCCGTCCCACCCGGCGACACGGGCGGGTTGAACACACCCCAAACCCAAAATCGTTACCGCTCAGCGGCCTCCGTGGCTCAGCGCCCCCGACTCCCACCGGCGCAAAAAACCGAGGTTAGCCCCCGCTTACCGGTTCGAGAGACTTTATTCTCGTCGAAATCTTTTCCTATGCCACACAATCACTGCGTGATCTGCGCCCGCATGAAGGAATCAATGTGGATGTGTTCGAAAGTTCGGCGCCGGTCAGGCGGTAGCAATGGCAGGGCCTCGGCGGAGTCGATGACCTCCGGTGACTGAATCACCAGCGTGCGTCCTTTCCGGATCACCCGCGCCCGGTCGGCAGCAAGGACATTGCGCACCCAGTCCACCTCCGTTCCGTACGGCAGGGGGATCAGAATCTCCTCACCGGTGCGGTCGGCGACGATCGGTGTCGCATAGATTTTGCCCGATCGTCGTCCGGTGTGCTCGATCACCGAGGCGTACCAGTACCGCGTCCCAGCCAGTCGCAGCATGAGCGGATTCAGCAGGTAATTATTCGATACCCGGATCAGGGTTCGCAGCGGTGCTGGCCAGGTTTCCGGCGCTATCCCCATGGCCCGACATTACGCCGGATCGAGGCACCAGATTCGGCGGTCCGATGTCACTCGATGAGAGCCGCCGCGGACTGCAGGTGCTTGATGGCCTCGGTGACGATCTCATCGATCAGTTCGGCACACGAGGGTAGGTCCTCGATGATGCCGGCGACCTGACCCGAAGCCAGCACCCCGGCACCGGTATCACCGTCGACCAGTCCGGCCTTGAGCAGCATCGGGGTATTCGCCGCCATCACCACCTGGGACCAGGTCAGCTCCTTACCGTGCCGCATGGCCAGGCCGTCGCGGATCATCGATGTCCAGGTCATACCGGACATCTTCTTGAACTTGGCCGCGTTGAGGACAGCCGCAGCAAAACCCCTTGCACGCGAACCGCTTTCCAACTTCTCCACCAAGCCGGTCCGCAGGACCCGGTGTGGCATACCGTCGACCCGGGTGGAGACCACGGTGCCGTTGAGTGGAGTCTGTAGATACTGCCTCTTGACCGCCTCGGGAACGGTGGAATCCGATGTGAGCAGGAAACGGGTTCCCATCGCCACACCGGCAGCACCGTAGGACAACGCGGCCGCGAGACCGCGGCCGTCAAAGAATCCGCCTGCGGCGACCACCGGGATGCCGGTCCCGGCCACGGCGTCAAGCACCGAGGGCAACAGCAGGGTGGTGGCAACCGGTCCGGTGTGCCCGCCGCCTTCACCGCCCTGGACGATGACCGCGTCGGCGCCCCAGGCGGCCACCTTGCGGGCATGTTTGGCGGCCCCGACCGATGGAATCACCACCGCGCCTGCCTCTTTCAGGCAGGTGATGAGTTCAGGCTTGGGTGCCAGCGCGAATGAGGCCACCTTGACGCCCTCGCGGACCATCAATTCGACGCGGTCGCCGGCATCGGCGGCGTCGGCGCGGATATTGACCCCGAACGGCCTATCCGTGGTCGATTTGACCTTGCCGATCGCTGTCGCCAATTCATCGATCGTCATTGTTGCCGCTGCCAGGATGCCCAGTCCGCCGGCGTTCGCGGTGGCCGACACCAGCCTGGCGCCGGCAACCCAGCCCATGCCGGTCTGCACCACCGGATGTTCGATACCGACCAGGCGGGTCAGCGCGGTCTGGATTTTCATACCCTTACCTCCCTGTCTCGCAGCGCCTGCGGGTCGATGCGGCGGATCACGTCGAGCTCGTCGCCAGTGGCCAGTCGGGTGCGGGGGGCATCGTCGAGGCCGTGCACGTCGAACGAGGTGCTGGCTCGAATGTGCGCGAGATCGACGCCCGGGTGGACGGACACCGCGCGCATCGTGTGGCCGGGGCCGCTGAAGTCGAAGACGCCGAGGTTGCTGACGACCCGGTGGACGTCGACGAATCGGTAGGCCGGGTTGCCCGGGTCCACTTTGTCCCAGCCGACACCGGACACCACATCGACTGTGTCGGTGAAGACCCGCTTGGTGTGGTTGCCGACAAAGTAGCTCGTGGTGTGGTTGATGGTGTTACCAGGTGCGCCGCGCACTCCGAACATCTGTCGCGTCGGATGTTGCAGCGCGCCGAAGGCGGAGATGTTCTGATTGCCGTACCGGTCGATCTGGTTGGCCCCCATCACCACGTGGCGGCGGCCCCAGGCCAGGGTCTCGAACACCCGGCCGAACGGCATCCAGCCTTCGACCGCTGCCGCGGCGCCGATCGCCGGTGTGTCGGCCAGCAGCCGCGCCTCCCCGTCGGTGAGAAGGATCTCGGGGGAGAAGGTCAGCCGGGCCAACCGGGCGCCGATCGAGACAACCGTGGTCATCGGGCTCACCATGATCTCCCCGGCGTCGCGGAACAGTTCCGCGCACGCCACGACACAGATCTCGGCGCGGCTCATCTCGATCATGAGGTTTCCTGCCGCTCGACGAAGCGGCGAACAGCCGCCTGGTAGTCGGCCTCGGTGCCGGCCAGATAGGTGGCGACGAAATCCGCCCAGGTCGCCTCGTCGGCCGCGGCCTCGGCGTAGTGCCGCTGGAACTTCTCGTCGCGGTCGTAATCGTCTGCAGCGGAGGTGAAATGGGCGCCGCCGGGTGCCTCGACAATATGGTCGACCATCATCCGATTGACCAGCATGGCCTGCGGCGCAACCGCACCGACGAGGTCATCGGTTGCCACGATCTGCTCCACCGACAGCAGGCGCCGTTCGGCGGCCATCAAGAACAAGTCGTCGAAGTACGGGTCGATCCCGGTATAGGCGGCGTTACCGTGCCGATCAGCCAGGTTCAGGTGGGCGATGGCGGCATCGAGTCGCAGCGCCGGCATGGCGATGAGTTCTTCGTGGGCGGGGCTGTCCGGCGACCCGGTACCGGTGGGGTAGGGCGAGCGCACGGTCGTCAGTTCGCCCTCCCAGAAATCCAGCACCGAACTGCCCAGACCGGCCCGGATCGGGAGGAACGGTAGCCGTTGCGCTGCTGCGTGGAGCCCACAGCGCAACATACCCTCGTCCATCTCGCGGGCGATGATCGTCCCGTTGGTGCGAGCCCGGGAGAACCACGGGTCGTAGAACGGCGGCGCATCCAGTGAGACGAAGCCGTAATAGACCTTGCGCACCTTGCCGGCCGAGCACAGCAGGCCGATATCGGGTCCCCCGTAGGTCACCACCGTCAGGTCTGTGATGTCGGTGCGCAGTAGCGCACGAACGAACGCCATCGGTTTGCGTCGAGATCCCCAACCGCCGATCCCGATCGTCATCCCGCTTTCGATGTGGCCGACTGCCTCGTCGAGAGTGGTGCGCTTATCCCTCATCCCTGCTCAGCCTTTGTGGTGCCGGCGAATTCGTCGCGAAGCTCATCGGAGACACCGGACAGGTTCAGTTCGAAGGTGAAGCCCTGCTCCATTCGGTAGCTGGAGTTGACGCGCTGGGGATCGATCAGGTTCAGGGCCTCCTTGGCCGCCCGGATCACCCGGGTGTCTTTTGCGGCGATATCGCGCGCCACTCGCAGCGCCGCTTCATCGAGGTCCTCGCGGGCCACCACTTCGTGCACCGAGCCGAAATGGTGCAGAGTGGCAGCATCGACGGTGGCCGCGGTGAAGAACAGCCGCCGCATCAGGTGTTGCGGCACCAGCCGGGACAGATGCGTGGCCGCGCCCAGTGCGCCGCGCTCGACCTCCGGTAGTCCGAATATCGCGTCATCGGAGGCGACGATCACATCAGCGTTGCCCACCAGGCCGATCCCGCCGCCAACACAGAATCCGTTGACAGCTGCCACCACCGGAACCGCACACTCGTAGACCGCCTTGAATGCGGCGAAACAGCCGCGATTGGCGTCGATCAGCGCACCGAAACCTTCGCTGCGCTGCATCTCCTTGATATCCACACCCGCGTTGAAGCCGCGGCCTTCCGCGCGCAGAACCACCGATCGGGTGGCCATATCGCGCCCGGCCGCGGTCACGGCATCGGCCAGCTGAAACCAGCCGCACGACGGAATCGCGTTGACCGGCGGGTAGTCGACCGTCACCGCGACGATTCCCGGCTCAACGGTGGAGGACGTGATGGTCATGACGCTCCCGGTACGCCTAAGCAAGCACTTGCTTGGTACGCTAGCACAGTGCCGGGTGACTTCGACTTTGGGCTTGCTGGTCGCGTCGTGCTGGTGACCGGAGGTGTACGCGGGGTCGGGGCGGGAATCAGTGCCGTCTTCGCCGCCCAGTCCGCCACGGTGATCACCTGCGCGCGGCGTCCCGTGACGAGCCTGCCGTACGAGTTCCATATCTGCGATGTCCGCGACCCCGATGCGGTCGGATCCCTGATCGAGACCATCGTGGAACGGCACGGCCGACTCGATGTGGCGGTCAATAACGCCGGCGGGTCGCCCTATGCGCGGGCGTCTGATGCCTCGCCGCGGTTCCACCAGAAGGTGATCGAACTGAACCTGCTGGGCATGCTGCACGTCTCGCAGGCCGCGAACAGCGTCATGCAGCAGCAGTCCCGTGGCGGGGCGATCGTCTCCATCTCCAGCGTCAGCGGTCGCCGGCCCTCACCGGGTACGGCCGCCTATGGCGCCGCGAAGGCCGGTGTCGACAGTCTCACTGCGACCCTGGCCGTCGAGTGGGCGCCGAAGGTCCGGGTCAACGCCGTCGTGGCCGGCATGGTCACCACCGAGCAGACCGAACTTTTCTACGGCGACCCTCAGTCACAAGCCGCGGTGGCAGCGACAATCCCGCTGGGACGATTTGCCGAACCAGCGGAAATCGGGTCGGCTACCGCCTTTCTCGCCTCGGACGCCGCGTCGTATATCAGCGGCGCCACGCTGGCGGTGCACGGTGGGGGTGAACCCCCGCCCTATCTGTCCGCGTCGAACGCCAACAACTAACGCCAACACTGGGGAGACAGGGAAATGGGCTTACTCGACGGTCGCGTCGTCATCGTCACCGGCGCCGGCGGTGGTATCGGACGTGCGCACGCGCTGGCATTCGCCGCGGCGGGAGCGCAGGTGGTGGTCAACGATATCGGCGTCGGGCTCGACGGGTCACCGGCCGGTGGTGGCAGTGCGGCGCAGGCGGTCGTCGAGGAGATCACCGCCGCCGGGGGGCAGGCCGTCACCAGCGGCGCCGATATCGCCGACTGGACCGGGGCGGCCGGGCTCATCCAGACCGCCGTGGACACTTTCGGTGGGCTGGACGTTCTCGTCAACAACGCCGGAATCGTGCGGGACCGGATGATCGCCACCACCAGCGAGCAGGAGTTCGACGCCGTCATCGCGGTGCATCTCAAGGGGCACTTCGCCACCATCCGGCATGCGGCGGCCCTCTGGCGCAGTTGGTCCAAAGCCGGCAAACCCGTCGACGCCCGGATCATCAACACCACCTCAGGTGCCGGCTTGCAGGGCAGTGTTGGGCAGGGTAATTACAGCGCCGCCAAGGCCGGGATCGCGGCGCTGACCCTCGTGGCCGCGGCCGAGATGGGCCGCTACGGCGTGACCGCCAATGCGATAGCCCCGGCGGCACGCACCCGGATGACCGAGACGGTATTCGCCGAGATGATGGCCAAACCGGAGTCCGGTTTCGATGCGATGGCCCCGGAGAACATCTCCCCGCTGGCGGTGTGGCTGGGCAGCGCCGAGTCCGCGGATGTCACCGGACGGGTCTTCGAGGTGGAGGGCGGCATCATCCGGGTGGCGGAAGGCTGGCAGCACGGACCTGAGGTCGACAAGGGCGACCGTTGGAACGCGGGCGAACTGGGGCCGGTGGTGCGGGGACTGCTCGCCGACTCCCGCCCGCCCGCTCCGGTGTACGGGGCCTGAGGGAGCCGGGCGTCAACGGTCGCAGATGACGATCGGAATCACCCGATCGGTCCAGGCCTGGTAATCGTCGAAGCTGCTGTACATCTCGGTCAGCAATGGCCAGTACTGGGCGCGCTCGGCCTCGGTGGCGTCTCGTGCGGTCAGGTTCAGCACCTCGTCCCTGATCTGGACCGAGACGGCCGGATTTGCCTTGAGATTCAGGTACCACATCGGGTTGGTCGCGGCCCCGCCCTTGGAGGCGACGAGAACGATGCGGTCGCCGTCGCGCAGATAAAGCAGTGGGCTCACCCGCGGCTCACCGGTCTTCCGGCCGATGGTGGTCAACAACGCGACCGGAGCACCTTGGAGGAACTTTCCGCCGATTCTGCCGCCGGTCTTCCGGTAGAGGAAGGTCTGGGTCCGTGACATCCACTTGATGATGGTCTCGGTCCGTGGCGAGTTCAGGCCGCGGGGGGCCGGTTTGGCTGACATGGCGGTGCTCCTGGTGATGGTGCTGCTCTTAACGAGAGCCGAAACGAATCTAACCCTGATGTGGTGTATCCGACCGTCGCTGGCGGGGATGGTGAACGTCTCGTCCACATGGGCGGCGACCCGCCGTCCGGCGAGTGAGAAGATCGTCAGGACGGTATAGCAGGCCCGTACCTCCTCGCCACGGACGGTGTACTCCGGTGGCGTCACGGTACGGATGATGCGGTACTGGAGGCCGCGGGAAAGGCTGCGGCGCAGATGTTTTCCCGAGAAGCCGGTCTTGACACCCTGCTCGACCCGGGTACATCCCGGCGCGAACGGCACCGAGTGGCCATCGTGGTCGACCAGGGCGTCGATATAGGCCTGGGCCGCGGCGATGCGGGTGGACTCCGGGACAGCCAGGGTCAGATCCGTTCGATGATGGTGCCGGTGGACAGTGCTCCGCCGGCGCACATGGCGACCAGCGCCGTGCTCTGACCGGTGCGTTCGAGTTCGTGCAGGGCGGTGGTGATCAGTCGACTGCCGGTACTGCCCACCGGATGGCCCAGCGCGATGGCTCCGCCGTTGACGTTGACCCTGTCCATATCGGCGTCGTACACCCGGGCCCAGCTGAGCACGACCGACGCAAAGGCCTCGTTGATCTCAACCAGGTCGATATCGCCCAGTTTCATACCGGCTTTGTCCAGCACCCGCGCGGTGGATTGCACGGGGCCGTCGAGGTGGTAGTAGGGTTCGGCCCCGACCAGCGCCTGGGCGAGGATGCGGGCTCGCGGCGTCAGACCCAGATCCTTGGCCTTGTTCTCGTCCATCCACAGCACCGCCGCGGCACCGTCGGAGATCTGCGAGGACGTCCCGGCAGTATGCCTACCGCCGTCCAGGACCGGTTTGAGTGCGGCCAAGCCCTCGGCGGTGGTATCCCGCAGGCCCTGGTCGCGGCTCACCATGTGCCGCTCGGCGGTGGGCCGCTTGTTCTCGTCCAGCACCGGCGCCCGAATCGGCGAGACCTCCCGATCGAAGCGGTGCTCGTCCCAGGCGCGCCTGGCCCTCTGCTGGGAGATCAGGCCGAGCTGGTCGAGGTCGGCGCGGGTGATGCCGCGTCGCTGTGCGATGCGCTCAGCGGCGGTGAACTGATCGGGCATGTCGATATCCCACGACTCCGCCCGGATTATCGAGCGATCCGGTCCGGCGTTGGCTCCCAAACCCACCCGGCTCATGGCCTCGATGCCGCAGGCGATACCGACGTCGATTGCCCCGGCAGCGATCAGCCCCGCTATGAGGTGGTTCGCCTGCTGGGCGCTGCCGCACTGACAGTCGATGGTGGTGGCGCCGACCTGCTCGGGAAGTCCGGCGGTCAGCCAGGCCACCCGGGTGATGTTGTTGGACTGCTCGCCGTACTGCGTCACACAGCCGCCGATGACCTGTTCCACCTGCCCCGGATCGATCCCGGCCCGGTCCACCACCGCCTTCTGCACGGCCCCCAGCAATTCGGTGGCGTGCAGTCCGGACAACCAGCCGTTGCGCTTTCCAATCGGGCTGCGAGTGGCTTCGACGATGACCGGATTACCCATGCGGTGAAGGCTAGAACACGTTTCAGTACGATGACAAGCGAGGATGGCTCGATGCCTTTTGTCTGCGGTGGAGCCGTGTTTTACTGGCACTAGATCACGTCATATGAGGAGAGCTCCACCATGTCAACTCCCAGGACCGCGTCCGGGGGCGCCCCGCACCTGCCACATGGCTTCGACTTCCTCGACCCGGATCGCAATGTGGAGCGGCTTCCGGTCGAGGAGTTGGCGGAGTTGCGCAGGGTCGCGCCGGTGTGGTGGTGCGAGCAGCAGATCGGCAAGGGTGGTTTCAACGACGGCGGATACTGGGTGGTCACCAAACACAAGGACGTCAAGGAGGTTTCCCGCCGTAACGATGTCTTCCAGAGTGGCCCCAACACCGCACTTCCGCAGTTTCCCGATGAAATCGCTCGGGAAGACATCGATATGCAAAGCGTCATTCTGCTCAATATGGATGGCGAACATCATGACCGGTTGCGCCGGATCATCTCCCGGGGCTTCACCCCGCGTGCGGTCGAGAGGTTGCGTGCGGAACTCACCGAGCGCGCCGACACGATCGTCAAGGCGGCCGCAGCGAAGGGGTACGGCGATTTCGTCGAACAGGTGGCCTGTGAGCTTCCGCTGCAGGTGATAGCCGGGCTGCTCGGGGTTCCGCAGGACGAGCGGGCGAAGCTTTTCCGCTGGACCAACGAGATGACCGGTAACGAAGATCCCGAGTTCGCCCACGTGGACGCCCGGGCCTCCTCGATGGAACTGCTTGGCTACGCGATGACGATGGCCGCGGTCAAGGCGAATGATCCAGGCGAAGATATCGTCACCGCCCTGATCAACGCCGATGTCGCGGGCGAGAAACTGACCGACGATGAGTTCGCTTTCTTCGTTCTCATGCTCGCGGTCGCCGGCAGTGAAACCACCCGGAACTCGATCACCCACGGAATGATCGCCTTCGTCGACAATCCGGACCAGTGGCAGCTGTACCGGCGCGAGCGGCCGGCCACCGCGGCCGACGAGATTGTCCGCTGGGCGACGCCGGTGACCGCCTTCCAGCGCACCGCGGTACAGGACACCGAACTCGCCGGCGTGCCGATAAAGCAGGGTCAGCGGGTGGTCATGTACTACCGGTCGGCTAATTTCGACGAGGAGGTGTTCGACGACCCGAACACCTTCAACATTCTTCGGGACCCCAACCCGCACGTGGGTTTCGGTGGAACCGGGGTGCACTACTGCTTGGGGGCGAACCTCGCCCGGATGACAATCGACCTCATCTTCAACGCCATCGCCGATCAGATGCCGGACCTGTCGCCGATCGGCGAACCGGAACGGCTGCGGTCGGGGTGGCTCAACGGCATAAAACACTGGCAGGTGGACTACACCGGATCTCCCAGCCCCGCATAACTTTCGGACCACACCAGGAGGAGGTATCCGGTGGATTTCACCCCGGGTCCTGAGCAGCAGGCCGTCGCGGATGTCGTCAACTCAGTTTTGGACCGGGACAACACCTGGGATGCACTGGTTTCCGGCGGTGTGACGGCACTGGGGGTGCCGGACCGGATGGGTGGAGACGGGGTAGGACTGCCCGAAATCGCCACTGCGCTGACCGAAATCGGCAGGCATGCAACGGTATCGCCCGCGCTGTCCACGCTGGGCCTCGGTGTGGCACCGCTGCTGGGCTTCGCTGATGATGCTCAACAGGATCGCTTCCTCGAGGGTGTTCGCACGGGTGCGGTTCTCACCGCAGCGCTGAACGAACCGGGCGCCGCATTGCCGGACCGGCCCGCGATGAAACTCGCCGATGGCCGGCTCAGCGGGGTCAAGGTTACGGTTCCCTATGCCGCGCAGGCGAACTGGATCCTGGTGAGTGCAGACAACGGAGTCGCGGTGGTTTCGCCCAATGCCGATGGGATGCGGCTGGTCAAGACTCCCACCTCTGCCGGCGGGGAAGAGTGCGCCATCGAGTTCTCCGATGTCGCGGTCGAAGCCGATGCCGTGCTGGCCGGGGTCGGCGCCCGCCAGATGAATCAGCTTGCGATCGCCGCCGTCGGGGCTTACTCCGCGGGTTTGGTGGCGGGTGCGGTTCGGCTTACCGCCGACTACGTTTCCAACCGGCACCAGTTCGGGAGACCGCTGGCGACCTTCCAGACCGTGGCGGCGCAACTGGCTGAGGTTTACATCACTTCGCGCACGTTGGGGCTGGCAGCCACCTCGGCGGTGTGGCGGCTCGCCGAGGGACGCGATGCCGATGACGATCTGGACATGCTGGCCTACTGGCTCACCTCCCAGGCTCCGCCCGCCATGCAGACCTGCCACCACCTGCACGGCGGGATGGGTATGGACGTCACCTATCCCATGCACCGCTACTACTCGTCGGTCAAGGATCTCACCCGCCTGCTGGGCGGGCCGGCTCATCGTCTCGATCTGGTTGGAGCGCAATGTATATAGAATTGACCCCTGAGCAGCGGCATCTTCAGGCCGAGATGCGCCAGTACTTCTCCACCCTCATCTCGGCCGATGAGGCTGCCGAGATGGAGACCGATCGGCACGGCAAGGCATACCGCGCCGTCATCAAGCGAATGGGGTCGGACGGAAAGCTGGGCGTCGGCTGGCCCAAGGAGTACGGCGGACTCGGCTACGGTCCGATCGAACAGCAGATCTTCGTCAACGAGGCCGCCCGAGCCGACGTTCCCCTACCGGCGGTGACCCTGCAAACCGTGGGGCCGACGCTGATGGTCTACGGAACCGAGGCTCAGAAGGCGAAGTTCCTGCCCGCGATTTTGGCCGGCGAGGTGCACTTCGCGATCGGTTATTCCGAGCCGGAGGCGGGAACCGACCTCGCCGCACTGCGCACCTCCGCGGTGCGCCACGGCGACGAGTACGTCATCAATGGTCAGAAAATGTGGACCACCGGCGGCCACGACGCCGATTATGTCTGGCTGGCCTGCCGGACCGATCCCGAAGCCGCCAAACACAAGGGAATTTCGATCCTGATCGTCGATACCACCGACCCGGGCTACTCGTGGACTCCGATCATCCTTGCCGATGGCGCGCACCACACCAACGCCACCTACTACAACGACGTCCGGGTACCGGTTGACATGTTGGTCGGTGAGGAGAACGCCGGGTGGCGGCTGATCACCACCCAACTCAACCATGAACGGGTCATGCTGGGGCCGGCCGGCAAGATCGCCGGTCTGTACGACCGCGTCCACGCCTGGGCCGGGAAACCGGGTGGTGACGGTGTCACGCCCATCGACCGCGATGACGTCCGCCGGGCACTCGGAGAGATCAAGGCGATCTGGCGGATCAACGAATTGCTCAACTGGCAGGTCGCGGCCGCGGGGGAAACGGTGGACATCGCCGACGCCGCGGCCACCAAGGTGTTCTCCACCGAACGAATTCAGCGAATCGGTCTGCTCGCCGAGGAGATCGTCGGTAAGTACGGCAACCCGGCCGAAGACACGACCGCGGAATTGCTCGACTGGCTGGACGCGCAGACCAAACGCAACCTGGTGATCACGTTCGGAGGCGGGGTCAACGAGGTGATGCGGGAACAGGTGGCCGCGGCAGGACTGGGCGTGCCGAGGGTGCCGCGATGAGCGCTTGCGCGAAGAGCCGAGGGACCCGATGAGCGCTGTGGATGACATCCAGCAGGCTGCTGAGCGGATCAGAGCCGAGGGAAAGAGCAGACCCCGCAAGGGGCGTCATCCGGTCAACCAGCCGATGGTCGACCACTGGCTGGACGCGATCGGCGATAAGAACCCGATCTATGTCGATGAATCAGCCGCCAAGGCGGCTGGCCATCCGGGGGTGGTCGCCCCGCCGGCCATGATCCAGGTCTGGACTATGGCGGGGCTCGGCGGAGTTCGCGCCGACGACGACCCGCTGGGCAAGATTCTGGCGCTCTTCGACGAATCCGGTTACGTCGGGGTGGTGGCGACCAATTGTGAGCAGACCTACCACCGCTATCTGCGGCCGGGGGAACAGGTCAGCGTCACCGCTGAGCTGACCGATGTCGTCGGACCCAAGCAGACCGCACTGGGCGAGGGGTTCTTCATCACCCAGAGGATCACCTGGTCGGTGGGCGACGAGCCGGTCGCCGACATGCTCTGGCGGATAATGAAGTTCCGGCCCAGGGTCCAGGATGTCGGTTCGGCGGCTGCGGTACCCGCCGACCTCGATCCGGAGATGATGATCCGGCCGGCGGTATCGAAGGACACCCAATTCTTCTGGGATGGTGTCACCGCTCACGAACTGCGCATCCAGAAGCGCCCAGACGGAAACCTGCAGCACCCGCCGGTGCCGGCAATCTGGCAGGACAGGGAATTGCCGGTCGACTACGTGGTTGCCAGCGGACGGGGCTCGGTATTCAGCTTTGTGGTGCACCATGCTCCACAGGTTCCCGGCCGCACCCTGCCCTTCGTGATCGCGCTGGTCGAATTGGAAGAGGGTGTGCGGATGCTGGGCGAGCTTCGTAACGTCGATCCGGCGACGGTGACGATCGGAATGCAGGTCCGTGCAACGTATCTCGACTTCCCGGCCGGGGACGGCGGTCCGGAGTGGACTCTCTACGCGTGGGAACCGGTTTCATGAGCTCACCCGTAGCGGCGGTCGGGACGCTACTGCCCGAGTTATCGCTCTGCGGTGATCCGACATTCATCGTCTCCACCGCAATCGCCACCCGCGACTATCAGGATGTCCATCACGATCGAGACAAGGCGCAGGCCAAGGGGTCCAAGGACATCTTCGTCAATATTCTTACCGACACCGGTCTGGTACAGCGATTCATCACCGACTGGGCCGGGCCCAACGCAGTGATCAAGTCGATCGGGTTGCGGCTGGGCGTGCCCTGGTACGCCTACGACACCGTCACCTTCAAGGGCGAGGTGGTTGCTGTCGAAGGGAATCTGATCACAGTGAAGGTCGTCGGCAGCAACAGCCTTGGCGACCACGTGACGGCGACCGCGACGCTGACGATGGGGGCGGTCTGATGCCCGGAGCACTGTCCGGGACGGCGGCCATCGCCGGAATAGGGGCCACCGACTTCTCCAAGAACTCCGGGCGCAGTGAGCTGCGACTGGCCGCCGAGGCGGTGCTGGCAGCCCTCGATGACGCTGGGCTGACACCCGCGGATGTCGACGGCATGGTGACCTTCACGATGGACTCCAATACCGAGGTCGCGGTCGCGCGTGCCACCGGGATCGGCGAGTTGAAGTTCTTCTCGAAGATCCATCACGGGGGAGGGGCGGCGTGTGCGACCGTCCAGCAGGCGGCCATCGCGGTGGCCACCGGCGTCGCGGATTGTGTGGTGGCCTACCGGGCGTTCAACGAGCGCTCCGGAATGCGCTTCGGACAGGTGCAGATGCGGCTGATTCAGGGTGCGGACTCCACCAGTGTCGACAACTCGTACTCCTACCCGCACGGTCTGACCACCCCGGCTGCACAGGTGGCGATGATCGCGCGCCGCTACATGCATCTGTCCGGGGCCGGCAGCCGGGATTTCGGCGCGATCTCGGTGGCCGACCGTCGGCACGCGGCGAATAATCCGAAGGCGTATTTCTACGGTAAGCCGATCACCATCGAGGAGCACCAGAGTTCACGCTGGATCGCCGAGCCGCTGCGTCTGCTCGATTGTTGTCAGGAGACCGACGGAGGGGTGGCCCTCGTCGTGGTCTCCGCCGAAAGGGCCCGCGATCTCAAACATCGGCCGGCGATCATCGAGGCGGCCGCCCAGGGCTCCAGCCCCGACCAGTATTCGATGGTCAGCTACTACCGACCGGAACTGGACGGCCTTCCGGAGATGGGGCTGGTGGGCCGGCAGCTATGGGCCCAGTCCGGTCTGACCCCCGCCGATATCCAGACCGCGGTGCTCTACGATCACTTCACCCCGTTCACCCTGATCCAGTTGGAGGAACTGGGTTTCTGCGGCAAGGGGGAGGCCAAGGATTTCATCGCCGACGGGGCCATCGAGATCGGTGGCCGGCTGCCGATCAACACCCACGGTGGCCAGTTGGGTGAGGCCTACATCCACGGTATGAACGGGATCGCCGAGGGTGTGCGGCAGTTGCGCGGCACCTCGGTCAACCAGGTCGACGGTGTCGAGCATGTGCTTGTCACCGCGGGTACCGGTGTGCCGACCTCGGGTCTGATCCTGGGCTGATCCGGGTTCGCCAGACCCGGGGTCGGGTTGGGCTACGTGCCGATCGTTATCGACGGATCCAGCACTGCCGCCGCGGCCTGGGCCCATGCCAGGACCGCTACTAATCCGGCGGTGGTGATGAGTCCGACATTGGCCGCAACCGGGAGGCCGATTGCATTGACCAGGCCGCCGATCAGGTCGCCGGTGAGCATCTGCTCTATCCCGTCGAGGAACAGGTCGATGTTGTAGGCCGGCAGGACGGTGAGAATGGCGTTGACGATGTCCGCGGTGGGAAGCAGGGCGGCGTAAAGCCCGGCGGCGGCGGCAGAGATCCGTTCGGCGACCGCGGTGACGACGTCCTGCACCGCGGAGATGAGACCGTCCGGTGTCGGCAGTGCGAACGACAGCGGCGGCAGCGAGATCGAGGCGATCTCCCGGGCGATCGAACCGTCCGGTCCGAAGGCGGCGATGAAATCACCGATGCCCTGAACGACCCCATCGGCCAGTTTCTGCAGCACCTCCAGCGGGCTGACATCAGGGAACAGCCCGAACGGCAGCAGCACGTTGGCATCGGGCTGGGTGCCCGTGGCGAACCCGTGCGCCGGATCGCCGTAGCCGAGATCCACGATCACCTTCAGGACGGGTTGGATCAGATCGGCGATCGGATTGCCGATCAGCGGGATTAATCGCAACGGTTCCAGCAATGGCAGGTTTTCGGTCGGCATGAAGAAGTACTGCTGCGTCGGCGAGGTGGTGGGCAGCGGGATCGCGGCTTCGACCTCTTCCTTGGTCAGGCAGAAGCTCCTGCAGTTCGGGCCGGGCGCATACTCGGTATGCACCAGCACGATGCCGAGCCCGGCGTTGAGGACGGACAGAAAGTTCAGCGGGTAGCGCGGGAAATCTGCGAAACCGTCATACTCCCGGGCGTAATTCACTGTGGGATAAGCGTCCTCGGGTATCGCACCGTAGAACGGGATACCCAGGCTCGGAAGGTTGAAGTCCGGGAACCGGGAGAGGAAGCCGCCGTTGGGATTCATCTCGTTGGCGACCAGCACGAAGTTGATCGAGTCCTGCAGGCCGTCGGGAATTGTCGGCGGGCCGTCCGGGGTGGCCGGGGGATCGGGGACGAACCCGGCCTGCAGCAGCGAGGAGATGATCGAGCTCTGGGAGTAGCCGAATACCGTCGTCGTCGTGCCGTCCGGCAGTAGCGCCAAGGTGTCGGACAGGATCGTCATGCCCTGGGCCACCGACGTGTCCAGTGGAAGGCTTTTCACCCCGGTGATGGGGTAGAGCCCCTCCGGCGTGAAAACCACCTGGGGCGCCTCGGCCCCCTCCGGACTGTTGGGCAGGATGTAGAAATCCATCACGGTGTCGACGTAGTTTTCCGAGGGAATCGGAACGCCACTGGGGCCCAGGATCAGCGGCTGGGTGGCGGCCGCCGGTTGGACCCCGACAGTAGCCGCCGGAACAGCGGCATTGGCCCCCTCCCGGCGGGTATAGGCCAGCACCGTCCATTCCAGCGGCGAGCCGGCCGGAACCGCGGGATCGCCATCGGCGAACGGATCCGTGACCGGTTCGGCAGGGGCGCTCATGAACGCCGTTACCGGCGCGGCATCGGGCGGGGGAACCGGCGCGACCGGCGGCGCGGCGATGGTAGTCGCGGTCGGGGCGGTTTTCGGCACGGGCTGCCCGCCGGCCGAGGCCACTGCCGGCACTGCTGCTGCCGGGGAGGCGATGCTGATCGCGGCCGGAAGCGTATTCGCATCGGTAGCTGCCGGGCCGGCGCTGGAGATCTCAGCGACGGTCGGGATGCTGACCCGCGGTTGTGCCGATGCATCTGTTCGCCGTGACTTGGCATCGGATGGGCCGGACACCGACCCGACACGGCTCGCGGCCGAAGCGGATGGTGCGCCGGCTCGGGTCCGCCGGTTCGGCCCGGCGATCCTGGTCGGCGGTGTTCGGGACGCCTGGGTTTCGGCTGCCGCCGACGATGACTCCGAGGCTCTCGACGGGCCGTCCGCCCATGCGACCGCCGAGTAGTTGAATGCGGCGGCTCCCACCCCGAGGGCGACCGCCAGTCCGCCCACCCGACCGACAAAGTTCAATGCGTGCACCGTTGCCCCCTGACCCTGGCCATGAGAATTTCCTTAAAGGAAACTGAGGGCAGAGTAACGGGCAGCCAGATGGTCTTGGGCCAACTTGGCGAGATCGATCTGCTATCGGGAGAGCAACTCCACATCGGTGAGCACCGTGACGTCATCCCGGGCCGGTGCGGTGACGATGCCCAGCAACCGGGCCCCGTCGCGCCACACGCTGGCCCGCAGAGTCTCCCCCGGGTACACGACGCCTGCAAAACGGGCGCCATAGGCTCCGACTCGAGCGACGTCGGCATCGAGGAGGGTATCGACGAGGGCCTTACACACCATTCCGTAGGTGCACAGTCCGTGCAGGATCGGACGGGAGAAGCCGGCGGCGGAGGCGAATCCGGGATCGGAGTGCAGCGGGTTGCGGTCGCCGCACAATCGGTACAGCAGCGCCTGCTGCGGCAGGATCGGGATGTCGATCTCGACGTCCGGGGTGCGGTCGGGCGCCGTCGCGGTTGCCGACGGCCCTCGCTGGCCGCCGAAGCCGCCCTCGCCCCGGGCGAAAATGGATCGGCGGGTTGTCCACAGCGGGTTGCCGTCGAGGTCGGTCACGACCGTCTCGTTGACCAGCACGGCGGCCTTACCCTTGTCCCAGATATCGGTGAAGCGGGTCACTGCGCGCGCCGTGCCGCTCGCCGGCAGCGGCCCCGGGACGCTGACCGCCTCGCTGCCGTGCAGGACGTTGCCGAGCTCGATGTCGACGCCCGGATATCTCACCATCGGTGGTTCGGTCATGTGGAAGGTGGCGGCCACGCTGCTGAACGTCGGCAGCACCTGCGGCGTGCCGTCGGCGAGATAACGCAACTCTGCCGGATCCATCGGATCCGAACCCGCGCCGAGCGCCAGGTGATAAAGCTGCACATCGCTGCTGGTCCAGGAGAACTCGACGGGCTCGAGTTCGGCGGCCAGCGCGATGTCCAGGTCGATGGGCATCTCAGCTCTTCCCGGCCAGATCCAGGGCCGCGAGATAACCGAATGTCATCGCCGGGCCGATGGTGCCGCCCGGGCCCGGGTAGGTGTGCCCCATGACCGGCGCGCTGACGTTTCCGGCGGCATAGAGACCCTCGATCACCGAGCCGTCGTCGCGCAGGGCTCGGCCCCTCACATCGGTGCGGACGCCCCCCTTGGTGCCCAGATCGCCCGGCACCAATTTGGCCGCGTAGTAGGGCGGGTGGCTGACCTCACCGAGGTTGGGATTGGGTTTGTTGGTCGGGTCGCCGTAGTAACGGTCATAGGCACTCTCGCCGCGGTGGAAGTCCTCGTCCCGTCCGGACCGGGCGAACCCGTTGAACCGCGTGATCGTCGCCTGCAGCTGATCGGCCGGCAGCCCGATCTGCCCGGCGAGTTCCCCGATGCTGTCAGCCTTGACGATCACACCGGACTCAAGCCATTTCTTCGGGATCCGCTGGCCGGGCTGCAAGCCGGCGAATATGTAGCGGTCCCGGTACCGCTGATCGAAGATCAGCCAGGCGGGCACATTCTCGCCGGGACCCGAGCCATGACCGTACTGGCCGCCGTACATGTGGTGGCAGGCTTCGACATAGGGCATCGACTCGTTCATGAATCGCCGGCCGGACATGTTGACGATCATCGATCCGGGGGAATTGCGCTCCGAGAGCGCGAACCAGGGTGCGCCCTGCAGTGGCACGGTCGGACCCCACCAGGCATCCTCCATCAGATCCAGCGCCGCCCCGAGTTTCTCGGCTGCCACGATCCCGTCCCCGGTGTTGGCCGCCGCCCCGACGGTCCACTCGGTCCCGATCGGCTCGCGCTGATACTTCCGGCGCATCGATTCGTTGTGCTCGAAACCGCCGCTACCGAGAATGACACCGCGTCGGGCCCGGATCAGCCGCGGTTCTGCCGTCTCGGGTGCTGTCATGTCACGGACATAGATACCGCGCACCACACCGCCCTCGACGTAGAGATCAGTCAACGCGGTGTTGAGTAGCACCGGGACGCCGGCCTCGCGCAGCCCGATCCGCAGTGGGGCGATCAGCGCCCGACCCATCCCGACCAGATTCTTGCCCCGCAAGCCCGCCCACATGGAGCGCGCACCCACCTTCAGGCTGCGCAACACCCCGCGCGGGTGCCGTTTCATCTGGTTGAGTCTGACGTAATCCTGCTGCATCACAACGACATTGAGCGGCACCTTGCCGTAGGCCGGTTCCAGCCCCGGCAGGTCCGGCCCCAACTTCTTGGCGTCGAACGGTTCCGGTTCAATCGATCGTCCCGCCGGTCTCCCACCCGGTGTCTCCGGGTAGTAATCGGAGTAACCCGGCACCCAGCACATCTTCAGCGGCGTGTGTTTGAGTACGAAGGACAGCATCTCCGGACTGCGCTGCAGATAAGTGTCGACCTTCTCGGCCGGGACGATGTCGCCGATGATGGTGTGCAGGTAGGTGCGTGCGGCCTCCGCGGTATCGGTGACACCGTCTCGTTGGAGGATCTCGTTATTGGGGATCCACACCCCGCCGCCGGAGCGCGCCGTCGACCCGCCGAAGTGGGCGGACTTCTCCACGACCACAGCGGATAATCCCTGATGGGCGGCGGTGAGAGCGGCGACCATACCGGCACCGCCACTGCCGACGACGATAACGTCGAACTCCTGGGCTGTCATACTAGAACACGTTATAGAATTAGACCGGTCGGGCGCTACTGACGTCTGCATGACATGGAATGACGGGATTCGCGCAATGCTGAGCAGCCAAACCCGCGCGGCTCTTGCCGGTGACCTGGCCGAGGCCGAGCGGACGCGGGTGCCGCTGACACCGCTGACCGGCGCCCAGCCCGATATCGACGTGGTCGACGCCTACGAGATCCAGCTCATCAACATCCGTCGCCGCGTGGCCGCCGGTGCGGTGGTGGTGGGTCACAAAGTCGGTCTCTCATCGGCGGCGATGCAGCAGATGATGGGTGTCGACGAGCCCGACTACGGCCATCTGCTGGCCGATATGGAGGTGTTCGAGGACGTCCCGGTTCCGGCGGCCCGGTATCTGTTCCCGCGGGTCGAGGTCGAGGTCGGGTTCATCCTCGCCGCCGACCTGCCGGGGGCCGGATGCACCGAGGATGACGTCCTGGCGGCGACCGCTGCCTATGTGCCCGCGATCGAACTGATCGACACCCGTATCTCGGACTGGAAGATCGCCCTGTGTGACACCATCGCCGATAACGCGTCCTCGGCGGGGTTCGTCCTGGGCACCGGCCGGGTGTCGCCGAAGGACATCGATATCACCGCCATCGACGCGGTGCTGACCCGCAACGGCGAGGTCGTGGCCGAGGGCCGCAGCGACGCGGTGCTCGGCAACCCGGTCACCGCGGTCGCGTGGCTGGCCCGCAAAGTCGACGGCTTTGGAGTGCGGTTGCGGGCCGGGGACATCGTGTTACCGGGATCGTGCACCCGGGCCATCGACGTCCGACCCGGCGATGAGTTCCTGGCCGACTTCGCCGGGTTGGGATCCGTCCGGTTGTCGTTCGACTAGGACCCGAAGAGGAGGAGCACCTGTGCCCAAGAAATCGGTCGCCATCGTCGGCTCCGGCAATATCAGCACCGACCTGCTGTACAAACTGCTGCGCTCGGAGTGGCTCGAGCCGCGCTGGATGATCGGTATCGATCCGGGCAGCGAAGGTCTGGCCCGGGCCCGCGGGCTCGGCCTGGAGACCAGCCATGAGGGTGTCGACTGGCTGCTGGCCCAACCGGAGTTGCCCGACCTGTTGTTCGAGGCCACCTCAGCCTATGTGCACCGGGCGGCGGCCCCGCGCTACGCCGAGGCGGGTATCACCGCCATCGACCTCACCCCGGCCGCTGTCGGTCCCGGGGTGGTTCCGCCGGCCAATCTCGGGCAGTATCTCGACGCCCCCAACCTCAACATGGTCACCTGCGGCGGGCAGGCGACGATCCCGATCGTCTATGCGGTGTCCCGGGCGGTCACCGAGGCCGGTGGGAACGTGCCCTACGCCGAGATCGTGGCCTCGGTGTCCTCGGTATCGGCCGGGCCGGGCACGCGAGCCAATATCGACGAGTTCACCAAGACCACCGCTCGGGGCGTGGAGGTCATCGGCGGCGCCGATCGCGGTAAGGCGATCATCATCCTCAACCCGGCTGATCCGCCGATGATCATGCGCGACACCATCTTCTGCGAGATCCCCGAGGGTGCCGACCGCGATGGGATCACCCGTTCGATCCGCGATGTCATCGCCGAGGTTCAGACCTACGTGCCGGGCTACCGGCTGCTGAACGAACCGCAGTTCGACGAGCCGTCGGTGGTCAACGGCGGTCGGCATGTGGTGACAACGTTCATCGAAGTCGAGGGCGCCGGTGATTACCTGCCTCCGTATGCGGGCAACCTGGACATCATGACTGCCGCGGCGACCAAGGTTGGCGAGGAGATCGCCAAGAAGGCGGCGGCGATCCGAGGAGGAACACGATGAGCGATCACATCTGGGACGTCCGGATCACCGACACCTCGTTGCGTGACGGTTCGCACCATAAACGCCATCAGTTCACCGTCGAGGAGGTGCGGGCGATCGTCGCGGCACTGGATGCGGCGGGGGTTCCGGTGATCGAGGTGACCCACGGTGACGGTCTGGGCGGGTCGAGTTTCAACTACGGCTTCTCCAAAGTGCCGGAGCAGGAACTGATCAAGGCGGCCGCCGAGACCGCCCGCGAGGCCAGGATCGCGTTCTTGATGTTGCCGGGGGTGGGCACCAAGGAGGACATCCGCCAGGCTCAGGACAACGGCGGGTCGATCTGCCGGATAGCGACCCACTGCACCGAGGCCGACGTCTCAATCCAGCATTTCGGGCTGGCCCGAGAACTCGGTCTGGAGACCGTGGGGTTCTTGATGATGGCCCACACCCTGCCGCCGGAGAAACTTGCCGCCCAGGCCCGGATCATGGCCGATGCCGGCTGTCAGTGCGTCTACGTGGTGGATTCGGCCGGTGCGTTGGTGCTCGGCGATGTCGCCGATCGGGTTTCGGCGCTGGTGGCCGAGCTTGGCGAGGACGCCCAGGTGGGTTTCCACGGGCACGAGAACCTCGGTCTGGGGGTGGCCAACTCGGTTGAGGCGGTCCGCGCCGGAGCGAAGCAGATCGACGGCAGTGTGCGCCGGTTCGGCGCCGGCGCGGGTAACGCCCCGGTCGAGGCGCTGATCGGAGTCTTCGACAAGATCGGGGTCAAGACGGGTATCGACTTCTTCGAGATCGCCGATGCCGCCGAGGATGTGGTGTCCAAGGCGATGCCGGCCGAATGTCTGCTGGACCGCAACGCCCTGGTGATGGGTTACTCGGGGGTCTACTCCAGCTTCCTCAAACATGCTGTGCGCCAGGGTGAGCGCTACGGGGTGCCGGCGCATCATCTGCTGCACCGGGCCGGGCAGCGCAAGTTGATCGGCGGGCAGGAGGACCAGCTCATCGATATCGCCCTGGAGATCAGGGGTGAGCAGATCAAGGGTGAGCAGGAGCGGGCTTGAAACCCCGATGACCGCCACCCGAGCGCACGCCCAGACGATCCTGGAAAAACTTGCCGGAACGGGTGCGCTGCTCCGCGATGACCAATGGACGGCCATCGAGGCGCTGGTCGTAGCGCGCCGCCGGGCGCTGGTCGTGCAACGAACAGGGTGGGGCAAGTCGGCGGTCTACTTCATCGCCGCCCTGATACTGCGCGGACAAGGCCGGGGTGCCACCGTTATCGTGTCCCCACTGCTGGCGCTGATGAGAAACCAGGTCGCCGCGGCCGCGCGTGCCGGGGTGCGCGCAGCCACCATCAATTCCGGCAATGTCACCGAATGGGCCGCTATCCATCAGCGGATCACCAATGGCGAGCTTGATGTGCTGCTCGTCAGCCCGGAGCGGCTGAACAACCCGGAGTTTCGAGACGCGGTGCTGCCCGCGCTGGCCTCCGATGCCGGACTGCTGGTGGTCGACGAAGCCCATTGCGTCTCCGACTGGGGCCATGACTTCCGGCCCGACTACCGCCGCATCCGCACCCTGGTCGCCGAGTTGGGTCCCGACACACCCGTCCTGGCCACCACGGCAACGGCGAACAACCGCGTCGTGGAAGATGTCGCTGCCCAGCTGGGAGTCGGTGGAGCCGACACCCTGGTACTTCGCGGCGGTCTGGACCGTGAATCGCTGCGGCTGTCGGTGGTGCACATCGCCTCCGCCGCCAAGCGGGCCGCCTGGATTGCCGCACAACTGGATTCGCTCCCAGGTTCGGGCATCATCTACACACTGACCGTCGCCGGTGCCCGCGACCTCGCGAGCCTATTGAGCGATCTGGGCCACGATGTCGCCGCCTACACCGGCGCGACCGATCCGGCCGAGCGCGAACAACTCGAAGCCGATCTCCTGGCCAACCGGGTCAAGGCGCTGGTGGCGACATCGGCGCTGGGGATGGGTTTCGATAAACCCGACCTCGGCTTCGTCATCCACCTCGGTGCCCCGTCCTCGCCGATCGCCTACTATCAGCAGGTCGGCCGCGCCGGCCGCTCGACGGCCAGCGCCGAGGTGGTTCTGCTGCCGGGTACTGAGGACCGGGACATCTGGAGCTATTTCGCCTCGGTGGCATTTCCCTCCGAAATCGTGGTGCGCGAGGTGATCGCGGCTCTGGATCCGGACCGGCCGCAATCCACCGCAGCTCTGGAACCGCGCGTGGATCTCGGCCGGTCCCGGCTGGAGATGGTGCTCAAAGTCCTCGACGTCGACGGTGCGGTCAAACGGGTTAAGGGGGGCTGGGTCGCCACCGGAGCCGGGTGGCACTACGACGAACCGCGCTACCGCAAACTCGACGAGGCCCGCCGCCGGGAACAACAGGCGATGCTGGACTATCAGGCCACCACCGACTGCCGGATGGCCTTCCTGCGAGCGCAGTTGGACGACCCGGAACTCGAGGCCGGCACCCGCTGCGGCCGCTGCGACAACTGCGCCGGCCACACCTATTCCGCCGATGTCGGGTCTGCGGCGGTCGACGCCGCCAGAGAGCGGCTTCAGCGCCCCGGTGTCGAACTCGCCCCGCGTCGACAGTGGCCGACCGGGATGACAAAACTGGGGATCGAGCTGCGTGGCCGCATCGTGGACGGTCCGGCCACCGGTCGGGTTATCGGGCGGCTGACCGACCTGGGGTGGGGTACGCGGCTGCGGCGATTACTCGACCAACCGGATGCACCGGTCCCGGCCGAGGTTCTCCAGGCCGCCGTCGCCGTGCTGGCCGCCTGGCCGTGGCAAACGCGTCCGGTGGCCGTGATGGGTCTGGACTCTGATACCCACCCACTGCTGATCGGCTCCCTGGCCGAGGGTCTGGCCCGGCTGGGCCGGTTGCACAACCTCGGCACCCTGCGGTACCGACCCGAACGCCGTCGCGTCACCGCGGCGAACTCCGCCTACCGCGTTGCCGCGCTGGCTGATTGCTGGGCCGTTCCGGACCTCGGTGAGCTGTCCGGACCGGTGCTGCTGATCGACGATCTCGCAGACACCGGATGGACCCTGACGATGGCCGCGCGGGTGCTCCGTGGTGCCGGGGCAGCGGAGGTGCTGCCGTTCGCCCTGGCAAGTGTGAACTGACCTCGCTTTGTTGACTCCGTACTAGAACACGTTCTAGATTTGGTTCAGGATGGCTACCGATGCGGTCCGGTATCGAAACGCGGAGGCCCCTCGACGATGTATGCACAGCCCCTGCTCGATGCCATCGCCGAGGCCGAGCAGCTGGTCCGCGATGCTCCGCATATCGAGTCTGAGGCTGACCTGCTGGAAGGTCTGCAATACCTCGCCGGCGGGATCGCGGCGTGTACGCATATGGCTTTCGACTACGACCGCGACCACCCGTTCCTGCAATCCGGTACCGGACCGTTCACCAAGATGGGCCTGGATAACCCGGACACCCTGTATTTCGGGACCCGGGTCCGTGCCGGTCACGAATATGTCGTCACCGGGACCCGCGGGACCACCACCGATCTCAGCTTCCAGTTGCTCGGCGGGGAGTACACCGACGCCAACGTCCCCGACAGTGAGACCGCATTCGACGACCGGAAACTCGATATCGCTGCCGACGGCAGCTTCGAATGGCGCTTCACCCCGGCCGGCAACGCCCAACTGGTGATTCGGGAGGTCTACAACGACTGGGCGGCGCAGCGCGGCACGGTCGCCATCGCCCGAACTGACAGCGCCGGGACCTCGCCGCCCGCGCTCACCAGAGATCTGATCGAAAAGCGTTGGGCCACAGCCGGAAAACAACTGGTCCAGCGAATCAGGACCTGGCTGCAGTTCCCGCAGTGGTTTTATACCAACCTTCCGGTCAACACCATGGTCGCGCCCCGGCTCACTCCGGGCGGTCTGGCGACCCAGTACTCCTCGGCGGGACATTTCGAACTCTCCGGCGATCAGGCCCTGGTGATCACCGTCCCGGTGACCGACGCTCCCTATCTGGGATTTCAGCTTGGCAGCCTCTGGTACATCTCGCTGGATTACATCAACCATCAGACCTCGCTCAACGGAACCCAGGCCCAGGCCGATCCGGATGGGCTCATTCGCATCGTGGTCGCCGATCGCGACCCAGGGGTGCGCAACTGGGTTGAGACCCTCGGGCACCGCAAAGGTTTTCTGCAGTTCCGCTGGCAGCGGGTATCGCGTGAGCTGACCGCGGCGGATGGGCCGGCGGTCGAACTCGTGGACATCGCAGCGGTACCGGCATACCTGCCGTACCACGACTCGAACAGGATTTCCGCAGCGGAGTGGCAAGATCGAATTGCGTTGCGGCAAAAGCAGATTCAGAACAGGATGGTGGGTTAGCCGATGTCCGGCATGCTCGAGGGCAAAGTCGTAGTGATCAGCGGGGTTGGACCGGCGCTGGGTACCACCCTCGCTCGCCGTTGCGCGGAGGCCGGAGCGGATCTGGTGCTCGCGGCCCGGACCGCCGAGCGCCTGGAGGCTGTGGCTGCGCAGGTGACCGGGCTGGGCCGACGGGCGGTATCGGTGACCACCGACATCACCGACGATGAACAGGTGGACAACCTGGTGCAACGAACCGTGGAGAACTATGGTCGGGTCGATGTCCTGATCAATAACGCTTTCCGGGTCCCGTCCATGAAACCGTTGTCCGACACCGGGTTCCAGCATATCCGGGATGCCATCGAACTGACGGTACTCGGTGCGCTCCGCCTCATCCAGGCGTTCACCCCGTCCCTGGCCGAGGCCGGCGGATCTGTGGTGAACGTGAACTCCATGGTGATACGCCACTCCCAGCCCAAGTACGGTGCCTACAAGATGGCCAAGGCCGCTTTGCTGGCGATGTCGCAGTCGCTGGCCAGCGAACTCGGTGAACAGGGCGTCCGGGTGAACTCCGTTGCCCCGGGCTATATCTGGGGTGACACCCTCAAGAGCTACTTCAATCATCAAGCCGGTAAATACGGCACCACCGTCGATGCGATCTACGCCGCGACCGCCGCCCAGTCCGACCTGCGGCGACTGCCCACCGAGGATGAGGTGGCCTCAGCGATCCTGTTCATGGCCAGTGACCTCGCCAGCGGAATCACCGGCGCGACGCTGGACGTGAACTGCGGGGAGTACAAGTCGTGACGGCGAGTCGACGATGCGGCACGAGGGACGAGTGCTGGGGAGGAGCGAGCTGGTGAGGATGGCGAGTCGACGATGCGGCACGAGGGACGAGTGCTGGGGAGGAGCGAACCGGTGAGTGCCGCCCGCACGGATGTCGGGACCGTGGAAGACCTGCAGGCCTCTGCGGTCAAGGCCGTTGGTCTGGATGATTTCGGCGCCGATGATGACAACTATCGCGAAGCGCTCGGCGTGCTGCTGGACTCGTACCGCCGCGACGCCGATTTCACCGAGCTCGGCAGCAAGATGTCCCGGTTCTTCCTGCGCAACGCACTGGTGGCCAGGCTGCTCAGCGAAGCGTCCTGGAAGCAGTATCCGGAGTATGCCGATGTCCCGATCACGGCGCCGATCTTCGTGACCGGGCTGCCCCGGACGGGTACCACGGCACTTCACCGCCTGCTGTGCGGCGACCCCCGGCATCAAGGTCTGGAACTCTGGCTCGCCGAGTTTCCGCAACCCCGTCCACCCCGCGAGACCTGGCCGCAGAACCCGGTGTTCGTCGAACTGCAGTCTCGGTTCGCAAGGGCCCACGAGGAGAACCCGGACTACACCGGCCTGCACTTCATGACCGCCGACGAGGTCGAGGAGTGCTGGCAGTTGTTGCGGCAGTCGGTGCATTCGGTGTCCTACGAAACACTGGCCCACGTTCCCACTTATTCGCGCTGGTTGGCCGCCCAGGACTGGACCAACTCCTACCGCCGGCATCGCAGGAACCTCCAACTGATCGGCCTCCACGACGTCGGGAAACGCTGGGTTCTGAAGAACCCAAGCCACCTGTTCGCCCTTGACGCCCTACTGACGACCTACCCGGACGCACTCGTGATCCAGTGCCATCGGCCTGCCGAGACGATCATGGCCTCAATGTGCTCGCTGTCCCAGCACACCACGGCGGGCTGGTCGAACAGCTTTGTCGGCGCGACGATCGGCGGTGACTCCCTGGAGACCTGGTCCCGTGGTTTGGAGACTTTCAACACCATTCGCGCGGAACATAATCCGGCTCAGTTCTGTGATGTCGACTATTTCGAATTGATCCGGGAACCGCTGCGCTGTGTGGAGGGTATCTATGCCCATTTCGGTATCGAGATGACGGAGGGCGCACGCTCAGCGATCCGGCGGACCGATGAGGAAAGCAAGCAAGGTCCGCGCGCGCCAAAGCACACCTATTCGCTGGCGGACTATGGACTCACCGAAGAGCAGGTCAGGCAGCGCTTCCGCGGTCTGTGACCCGTACCCGTGTCGCCTGGCATCGCGAGCAGACGCAAACTCGCACTGAGTGACCCAATTTTGTGCGAGTTAGTGTCTGCTCGCGGTCCGGGGAAGGGGCCCGGGAGCGGGCGTCAGCCGTCGCCGGGGGCCGGGGCGCTGGAGTACTCCTCCAGGCAACCCTCGGCGATGGCGTGGGAGATGCTGTCCGTCAGTCGGGGGCAGGACGGCACTCGGGCGCTGTCGCCGCCGGTGGCCCGGACCTCGGCAAAAACAGCGCACTGTTGCTGGGCATCGCTGTTCCACTGCACCGCGGTATGCGGGGCTCCGAGTTTCTTGACCTGCACCGCGGCATGGCAGAAGCGGCAGGCGACCTCGGCCAGACCCGAAGTCAGATAACGTTCCCTGTCCCGGCGGGTGGCCTCGTGGACGGCGGCCGCCCGGTCCGGATCGTCGGCGAAATCGGGGGCCTTGGCCCAGGAGAGGACCTCGTCCTCAGCGTCGATGGTGTGCCCATCATCGTGCACACCGTGCAGCAGGAGCATCGACCGCACGATCTCGTCGGCGTCGGGCTGCCGCGACGGTGTCATGGCCGACTGGCCGCGGCGGGGTCGGCTTCGGAGGCTTGGCGGCGCAGGTTCTCCTCGACCTCTACATGCCACTTCTCGTTGGCCTTGGTGGTGTCGACCTCGAGTTCGAAGCGGTCGGTCATATCCGGGCTGATATCGGCGACGTCGACGTAGAACTGCTGATACCAACGGCGCATCTGGTACACCGCTCCGTCCTCCTCGACCAGCAGCGGATTCTCGATCCGGGTCTTGTGCTTCCAGATCTCGACATCCTGCAGGAAACCCTTGCTCACCCCCTCGGTGAACGCCGCCGAGATCCGCTCCGTGGTCTTTTCGTCGAGGCCCTTGGGTTTCTCGATGATGACCCCCCACTGCAACACGAAGGAGTCCTGGTCGACCGGGTAGTGGCAGTTGATCAGAATCGACTCGGCCTTGTAGTCGCCGTAGGTGTTGTGCAGCCAGTTGATCATGAACGACGGCCCGAAGTAGCTGGCCTCGGAATCCAGGTGGGACTCGCCGTAGGCGGTGCCCATACCACCGATGTCCGGGCGGCCGACATTGTGCAGGTACTGGCTGGCGATATGGCCTTCGAACACGTTCTTGAAGTACGTCGGCAGGCCGAAGTGGATATAGAAAAAGTGCGCCATATCGGTGACGTTGTCGACGATCTCGCGACAGTTGGAGCCCTCGATGAGCATGGTGTTCCAGTTCCAGTCGGTCCACTCGGCGCTGGCCTGCTCGGGAATGTCGGGGATGCGGACCTCAGGCTGGGGTGGGTTGCCCTCGTGGTCGTGCCAGACGAAGAGCAGGCCGCCGCGGGTGTCGGTATGCCATGCGCGGGTCTTGGCAAGTTTGGGGGTGCGCTTGGCATACGGCACCAGTTTGCAGCGGCCGTCCCCACCCCAGCGCCAGTCATGGAAGGGGCAGGCGACCTGGTCGCCCTTGACACTGCCTTGGGACAGATCACCGCCCATGTGGCGACAGTAAGCGTCCAGGACGTTCAACTTTCCGCCCGAGTCGGCAAAAATCACCAGTTTGGTGCCGAACGCGTGAACCGAATGCGGCCGCCCGTCCAGGAACTGCGCGACCGGACCGAGGCAGTGCCAGCCCCGGGCATAACGGTCGGGCAGGGTCCCGGTGTCGATCTCCCGAATGTCGGTGGTCATGGTGCGCCCTCCGGTTCATGTCCTCTAACTAGAACACGTTACAGTTTTGCCGCTCGGTCTTGCAACAATGCAGTGTCGCGACCTGGTCTCTGGGGTATACGTAGACGATGCCGATGTACTCCTTCGAGGGCCGATCACCGAAGGTCGATCCCGCCGCTTTTGTCGCGCCGACCGCAGTACTCGTCGGAGATGTCGTGATCGAGGCCGATGCATCGGTGTGGTTCAACACGGTTCTGCGCGCCGACTACGCGCCGGTCGTGATCCGGGCGGGCGCCAATGTTCAGGACGGTTCGGTGCTGCACGCCCCGCCCGGAATCCCGGTCGACGTCGGTCCCGGCGCCACGATCGCCCACATGTGCACCATCCACGGCGCGAATATCGGCGCTGAGGCCCTGATCGCCAACCACTGCACCGTGCTCGACGGTGCAGTGATCGGTGCTCGGAGCCTTATCGCCGCGCACTCACTGGTCGTGGGCGGCACCCAGATCCCCGAGGATGTGCTCGTCACGGGCGCGCCGGCGAAAGTGAAAAGCCCGCTGGCCGGAACCCGTGCCGAGGCGTGGGTGCAGACCAACCCGCAGGCCTATCGCGACTTGGCGCAGCGATACCTGATAGGTCTTGAAGAAATCATTTGAGGATCAGTTGTGCACCGGCTTGTCGGCGCCGACCACCCACATCGAATAGTACTGTGAGCCACCGCCATAGGCGTGACCGAGGGCCTTTCGCGCTCCTGGCACCTGATGGTCTCCGGCTTTGCCCATCACCTGGATCGCGGCTTCGGCGAACCGGATCATCCCGGACGCCCCGATCGGGTTCGACGACAGCACCCCGCCGGACGGATTGACCGGTAGCCGCCCGCCGATGGCGGTCTCGCCGGCCTCGGTGAGCTTCCAGCCCTGGCCCTCGGGCGCGAAACCGAGGTTTTCCAGCCACATCGGCTCGAACCAGGAGAACGGCACATAGATTTCGCCGACGTCGATCTCGTCGATCGGGCTGGTGATCCCAGCCTCCCTCCATAGCGCCGCGGCGGCATCACGGCCGGCCTGCGGATTGACCTGATCCCGCCCGCTGTAGGCGATCGGTTCGGTGCGCAGTGCGGTGGCCAGGATCCACGCGACGGGGAAGCCCTCGGCGACCCGCTGGTCGGCTATCTGCTCATCACCGATGACGACCGCTGCCGCGCCATCGGACGAGGGGCAGGTTTCGTCGAATCGGATCGGATCCCAGAGCATTTGCGAGGACATCACCTTCTCCAAGGTGATATCCGGCTGGTGCACATGTGACAGGGGATTGCGGGCACCGTTGAGCCTGTCCTTGACCGCGACCATCGCACCGATATGGTCCGGTGCTCCAGATCGCCGGATGTAGGCCCGCACGTGCGGGGCGAAGTAGCCGCCCGCACCGGCGCCCACCGGCTTGGTGAATGGAACCGGAATCGACAACGCCCACATGGCATTCGACTCCGATTGCTTCTCCCATGCCACCGCCAGCACCCGCCGGTACTTCCCGGACTTGACCAGGCTCGCTGCGACCACCCCGGTGGATCCGCCGACCGAACCGGCGGTGTGCACCCGGATCAGTGGTTTACCGGTGGCTCCGATGGCGTCGGCCATGAACAGTTCGGGCATCATCACGCCCTCGAAGAAGTCCGGGGCCTTACCAACCACGACGGCATCGATGTCTTCGAGGGTGGAGTCGCTGTCGGCCAGTGCCCGGTCGATCGCCTCGCGCACCAGGCCGTTCATCGACACATCCGTACGCTTGGTCACGTACTTGGTCTGACCGGTGCCGAGCACCGCCGCGAGGTGGGTCATCGACCGTCCCTTCCTTCGAGCACGGCGACCAGATTCTGCTGCAGTACCGGTCCACTGGTGGCGTGGGCCAACACCCGCTGCGCGGAGCCGTCGAAAATATGGCGGGCGGCCAGGCCGATTCGCTCCAGCCCGGCTGAGAACATCGGGTTGGCGGCCAGCAGGCCGCCGGACGGGTTGATGCGGGTTTCCCGACCCAGGCCGATAGCCTCGGTGAGGATCAGATGCTGGTGGGTGAATGGTGCCGAGATCTCGGCGACATCGATCGAGGTGGTATCCCCGCCGGTCGCCACTCGGGCTGAAGCCATGCTGGACGCCGATCGGGTCAGGTCACGCGCTCCGATGACCGGAGTCTCCACGCGGTGTTCGAATCCTGTTATCCAGGCGGGTCGTTCGTGAAGTTCCCGGGCCCGCCCGTCTGCGGCCAGCACGATGGCAGAGGCGCCATCGGTGATGGGCGCGATGTCATGCCGTCGTAACGGATCGGCAAAGTACGGCCGGGACAGCAACTCCTCGACGTCGGCGGCCGGGGGCACCGAATCGGTACGCTGAGCCGCCGCGAAACTGTTCAGGGCGATCTGGGCCATCTGTTCCGCTGTCCACCGGCCGGCCTCAAGGCCGAGTCGCGCCTGCAGGCCGGCCATCGACACCGAGTCCGGCCACAGCGGCGCCACGGTGTAGGGGTCGGTCTGCAGCGACAGCACCTGGCGCAGGGTGCCGGCGCTGGACTTTCCGAACCCGTACACCAGAGCGGTGTCCACCTCGCCGGTGAGTATCTTGATGTAGGCCTCGTATAGCGCCCAGGCCGCATCCATCTCCACATGGGACTCGTTGATCGGCGGGACCGCGCCGATGGCGTCGATCGCGTTGAGGAATGAGAATGCCCGCCCGGCAAGGTAATCCGACGATCCTGAACACCAGAAGCCGATATCTGTCTGGCTGATCCCCAGGTCGGCGTAGAGCTTGGCAAAGCATGGCATCAGCATTTCCACGCCATTGGTGGTGCCGTCGGTGCGCCGCACGTGGGGTGCGTGGGCGAATCCGACGACGGCAACCTCGCGGTCGGTCATGGGTGTCCTTCTAGAGATGATGCTTGTAGGTGTCGTAGTCGGCGTCCGGTTCGCCGGTCGGCCGGAAGTGCTCGATATTGTCGATCCCTAAACCCCATTGATCGCGGGGTTTCCAGACCGCCTGCACCCGCATACCCATCCGGACTTCTGCGGCGTCGATCCCGGTGACCACGTGCAGGAACGGAATGTCCGCGCCGTCGAGCAGGATGTACGCCGCGACATAGGGCGGTTTGATCCGCTGACCGGCAAACGGGATGTTGATGATCGCGAACGTCGTCACGGTGCCGGTATCGGGAAGTTCGACGAACCGGTCGAGTTCGCTGCCGGTCGCCGGATCCGCCTCCCGCGGCGGGAAGTACACCTTGCCGTTCTCACCGGCTCTGGCGCCCAGCAACTTTCCCTGTTGAAGCGCCCGCAAATAGGTGCTCTCCGGTAGCGAGGCGGTGTGCTCAAAGGCGATATCGCACGGTGTCACGATCAGTTGGACCGGGTCGAGGTCTGCATTCGCCGCCGCCGTCGGTTCGGGATCGGCACCGGCGGTGAAGTAGGCGATATCGGTGATGGATCCGACCGGTTCGTCGACCCAGTGCGCGTGTACCCGATCCCCGGTTCGGACCGGCCCGTCGACCGCGTGCAGCAGGGCGGTGTCGGCGCCGTCGAGCTGAATCAGCGCCCAGGCGAATGGCCGGTTCAGCGGTTGACCCGCGAGTGGCTCGGCCTGCCAGGTCCAGGACCGGACGGTGCCGGTGGATGACACCGGCACGATTTCGGTGAGCCGCTCGCAGGTCACCGGATCGAATTCGGCGGGCGGCACCAATACCCGCCCGTCGGACCCGCGGATGCCGACGATGCGGCGCTCACGCAGCGCGGTGAAGAACGCGCTCAGGGTGGGCCCGAGTGAACGGTTGTAATCGAACACCAGGTGTAAGGGCGCCGACAGCGGCGGTTCAGGCGAGTCGAACAGGGGCGGGCGGTGTTGGCCGACTGTCACAGCGTCGAGTAGAACAGGTTCTAGGAATTGTGGCAAGGACGATCCTCGCAGGTGCTCGCGACTGAAAGGCGGCCGGAGATGAAGCTGGGTTTACAACTCGGGTACTGGAGTGCCCAACCCCCCACCAACCATGCTGAGTTGGTCGCTGCCGCAGAGGAGGCCGGCTTCGACACGATGTTCACCGCTGAGGCGTGGGGCTCGGATGCATTCACCCCGCTGGCGTGGTGGGGACGTCAGACGACCCGGATGCGGTTGGGCACCTCGGTGGTGCAGTTGTCGGCGCGCACCCCGACCGCGTGCGCTATGGCCTCGCTGACCCTGGACCATCTCAGTGGGGGCCGGCACATCCTGGGTCTGGGGGTTTCGGGGCCGCAGGTGGTCGAGGGATGGTACGGCCAGCGTTTTCCCAAGCCGCTGGCCCGCACCCGGGAGTATGTCGACATCATCCGGCAGGTCTGGGCCCGTGAAGCCCCGGTCACCAGCGCGGGCCCGCACTATCCGCTGCCGGTGAGCGGGGAGGGCACCACCGGACAGGGCAAGGCGCTCAAGCCGATCGTGCACCCACTGCGCGCCGATATCCCGATCATGTTGGGGGCGGAGGGGCCGAAGAACATCGCCATGGCGGCCGAGATCTGCGACGGCTGGCTTCCGATCTTCTACTCGCCGCGCCTGGCCGATATGTACAACGAGTGGCTCGACGAGGGGTTCTCGCGGCCCGGTGCGCGCCGCACCCGCGAGGATTTCGAGATCTGCGCCACCGCGCAGGTCGTCATCACCGATGACCGCGCGGCGACTTTCGAGATGATCAAGCCATTCCTGGCGCTCTACATGGGCGGGATGGGCTCGGAGGACACCAACTTCCACGCCGAGGTCTACCGGCGAATGGGCTACTCCGAGGTGGTCGACGATGTCACCGCACTGTTCCGTTCCGGCCGTAAGGATGAGGCGGCGGCGGTCATCCCGGATGAACTCGTCGACGATGCCGCGATCGTCGGCGACATCGACTACGCCCGCAAGCAGATCGCTGCCTGGGAGGCGGCCGGGGTGACGATGATGGTGATCGGTGCGCGCAGCCCGGAACAGATTCGCGAACTCGCCGCGCTGATGTGAGCGCTGCTTGCCAGCTCGTTAGAACACGTTCTAGATTGACCGGGTGAGGGCTCGGCGTTCAACGCAGCACATGAGCGTCCCCGAACGTCATATCCACGTTGCCGACCGAACCGGACACCATCGGGCGCTTGGGCAGGCCCAGCGAAGCCAGCTCCTTGGCGTAGGGATGGTCACCGAGGTGAAGTGTCGCCCCGCCGGGACGGAACCGGACCCCGGTGGTGCTCATCTCCCACGGCACCTCACGGGTGGTCTCATCGGCGTGGGTGTAGGTCTTGAGCACCTGCGGCCGCGATCGCAACCTTGGGATGGGTACTCCTCGGTGGAATTGCATATCCGCGATGAGCGATCCGCCCTCGGAGACCTCGAAACCGAAGCGGCGGTCCTCCCGGACGGTGAAGTCGGCGAGGATCTTCGGGAACCCCCAGATGGTCCGGCCGGCCTCCATGGTGAACGACTGATCGACCGGCAGGTGGTGGACAAAGGCCGCTGCATCGCCCAGTGCCCGCACACCGTGAGCGGTGGAACCGGGCGGGTTCACCATGACGCAGGTGCCGAATTCGTGATACCGGCCGAGGTCGCCGTCGAGATAGCGGGCCAGCATCAGTGTCACCACGGCCCGGCCCGGCCGGAAGCGGCAGACTTCCAGGCCGCTGTAGTCGATGAGCCGCTGAGCGGCCGCGGCCGGCACCGAGAACATCGCCGTGTGCACATCGGCCTTGCGGACCCGTACCGGCATGGTCAGGACGGTTCCGGCGATGGTGTGCTCGACAGCAGGCATGACGTCACTGTAATCCGCGGTGACGGGGATGTGGAGGGTTAGCTGATGACCGGAAAACCCGATGTCGATTTGACCGACGGGAATTTCTTCGCCGATGGGGCGGCCCGGCCGGCGTACCGTTGGATGCGGGTCAACGAGCCGGTATTCCGCGATCGCAACGGCCTCGCGGCGGCGGCCACCTATCAGGCGGTGCTCGATGCCGAACGCGATCCGGAGGTCTTCTCCAACACCGGCGGTATTCGTCCGGATAACCCCGCCATGCCGTACATGATCGATATGGACGACCCCGAGCATCTGCTGCGGCGGAAGCTGGTCAATGCCGGGTTCACCCGCAGGCAGGTGACCGACAAGGCGGTGGGTATCGAGACGCTGTGCGACACGCTGATCGACGCCGTGTGCGAACGCGGCGAATGCGATTTCGTCCGCGATATCGCCGCGCCACTGCCGATGGCCGTTATCGGCGACATGCTGGGGGTGGTGCCGGCTGACCGGGCGACCTTGTTGAAATGGTCCGATGATCTGGTCTGCGGGTTGAGTTCGGCGGCCGACGAAGCCGCGGTGCAGGCCGTGATGGAGGCCTTCGCGGGTTACTCGGCCTTCGCCATGGAGACCACCGCCAAGCGCCGGGCCGAACCCACCGATGATCTGTTCTCGATCCTGGTCAATGCCGAGGTCGACGGTCAGCGGCTATCCGATGATGAGATCGTCTTCGAGACGTTGCTGATCCTCATCGGCGGTGACGAGACCACCCGCCATACGCTGTCCGGCGGCACCGAGCAGGTGCTGCGGCACCCCGATCAGTGGGACCTGCTGGCGGCCGACCACGCATTACTGCCCGGGGCCGTCGAGGAGATGCTGCGCTGGACCTCACCGGTGAAGAATATGGCGCGGACGGTCATGCGCGACAACGATTTCCACGGCACGCAGCTGAGGCAGGGGGAGAAGATGCTGCTGCTGTTCGAGTCGGCCAACTTCGACGAATCGGTGTTCGGCGATCCGGAGAACTTCCGGATCGACCGCAGCCCCAACAGCCATCTCGCGTTCGGGTTCGGCACCCACTTCTGTCTGGGTAACCAGCTGGCCCGGCTGGAGCTCAACACGATGCTGCGCAAGGTCCTGGCGCGGATGCCGGATTTGCGGCTGGCCGACGATTCGGCGCTCCCGTTGCGGCCGGCGAACTTCGTCAGCGGCCTGGAGAAGATGCCGGTGGTGTTCACCCCGTCGAAACCGGTGCTGGTCTGATCGCTCGCACGGTCAGCAATCCATGGGAATTCATGGCATCGACTCGCACACCGCCTAAGCCGCCTAAGCCTGCCTAAGCCTCGATCCACCGACGTACCAGGCTCAGCACGGGCGTCGGGGCGCAGGAGGTGCGCTCGGAGCTGGGATGAGTTGTGTTCTCACACAAAAAACGGACCAGCGCTCGACAGCCACTCCCGGTGAGGTTTCCCCAGGTTCAAGCGTGATTCGGCGGCGTTCGACGATGCCACCCCGGGTCGTGCGCCGGGCTCGTGGTGACCCCACCAAACCCGCACCCCGGCGTGGTTGACGGGAGGCTGGCGTGGCCCGGCCGTCCCGTGTTGCTCGCATCTCAGCGTTCCACAGATGTGCCATGCGCACCGGTTGGTTCGCGCGATGCCGATGGTGTTCCTCGTATAGCGTTCAGAGTGCGGTCCAGGCGCGGATTTTCGGATGGGAGCTTCAACGTTGACGCCGTCGATTATGCGATGTGCCATCTCTGCGGCGCTGGTCTTCGTCGTCTCTGTGTATGCGGGGCCGACCGACCGAGCCGGGCCGACGAGAGTCCTCGGGGCCGAGACGACTCCACGGTTGGTCTCTGTCCAAGAACCGATGCAGCACTGCACGGTGACCTCGGTGGGCCGGTGCGAACCCCGACCGGCTCGCGCTACTGGGGTCGATATCGCATCAATGCCGTTGGCGGCCAACCTCTTCGAGTCGCTCCTCGCGGACAGGTGTGGACTGATCTGTAATGGAGCCGACGGCGGACCCGGCCAAGACGGTCAAGCCGGCGGCTGGCTGATCGGTAACGGCGGAAACGGTGGAGAAGCGACGGCCGCCGGTCAATCCGGCGGAGCCGGAGGCGCTGGCGGCCTGTTGTTCGGAAGTGGAGGCGCCGGCGGTGCCGGCGCCGGGGTAATCGGTGATGTCGGCGGCAGCGGAGGCAATGGCGGTGCCGCCGGCCTGTTCGGCAACGGCGGAGTGGGCGGTGCCGGCGGCGGTGCGGGCGGAAATGTCGGGGGTAGCGGAGGCAGTGGCGGCGCCGGCGGCTTAGTGCTCGGATCCGGCGGATCCGGCGGGGCTGGCGGCGGTGCGGGCGGGGCGCCAGACGGCAAAGGCGGCGTCGGCGGCAGCGGTGGTCGGGGCGGTGCCGCCGGACTGCTGGGCAATGGGGGTTCCGGCGGTCCCGGCGGTGGCGCGAGCGGCAATGTCGGCGGCAGCGGAGGCGATGGTGGGGCCGGCGGCTTGGTGTTCGGTTCCGGCGGCTCCGGCGGTGCCGGGGGTGGGGCCGCCTACGGCAACGAGGGCGACACCGCCGGTGATGCCGGCGGGAACGGCGGCAATGGCGGCGGGGCCGGGCTTCTGGGTAACGGCGGTACCGGTGGTGCCGGGGGAAGTGCCGGCGGGGACGGAGGGGGTAGCGGCGGCCCGGGGGGCTCCGCGGGCCTGCTTGCCGGTAACGGCGGTACCGGCGGTGCCGGGGGAAGTGCCGGCGGGGACGGAGGGGGTAGCGGCGGCCCGGGGGGCTCCGCGGGCCTGCTTGCCGGTAACGGCGGCACCGGCGGCAACGGCGGCAACGCGGGCGCCGACGCCGTCGGCAACGGTGGACCCGGTGGAGCCGGGGGGATCATCGGCAGATCCGGCAGCAACGGGCTGCCCGGCAATGCCGGATCCCAGTCACCTCGCCCCCGCGCTGCTGCCAGCGCCAGTCTTGCTGCCCCCGCCGCTGCCGGCGCCCGCGCCACCCGGCATTCAACGAATGAGCGCGCGGCGAAGCACACATCGACGCGAGGGCCCCGCTGATCGCCGGGATGCGGCTGCGCGCGCCGCGCCCCAGAGCACCTGTAATGTCCTGGACCGCTTCGGGTGCCGACAGGTTCCACCGTTTCCGGTGTCTGGTGTCGCACCACAAATGGGTGTTCCTCCGGGCGTGCGGTCCCGTGTGGTCCGGTGTGCGGCGAGAACGTTTCGACAGGACCACACGGGCGGCGTTCGCGTCCGTGTGAAATTTGAGTCCGCCGCGGAACTCGAGCTTGTCGGCGACCAGCTCTCTGACGGTGTGTTCCCCGGGGGGCGTGCAGGTCGCGGGTGAGGTGCAACTGCGGGCTCGGGCTATGGGAATTTGACCAGGGCCTGGTCGGGCCGTTGGGCATCGTAGAACGCGGCTTCGAGCTCGGCGGGTGGCAGGTCCCAGAGATAGCCGTGCACGCGGCTGGTGTTAGGCCAGTCCACCCATCAACGTTGCCGACTCTCTCAAGAGCCAGGCGGTCACGGCTACAGCGCTATCACCGACACTGAGAAGCCGCTGAGGTTGGCGACATAGACGGTAGCGCCGTCGGGGCTGACCACTACTCCGGATGGGTTGTTGCCGACGGCGATTGGTGTGCCAACGACAGTGTTTGTCGCGGTGTCGATCACCGACACCGAACCGTGGCCGGAGTTGGTGACATAGGCGAAGGCGCCGTTGGGGCTGAACGCCACCCCGGCCGGCTGAAATCCGACAGTGATTGATGTGGTGACAGTGTTGTCGGCGGTGTCTATCACCGACACCGTGTCGCCGGCGTTGTCGGTGACGTAGACGGCAGAACCGTCCGGGGAGACCGCTACTCCGTACGCAGCGCCGACATCTGGGATTGTTGTGGTGACAGTGTTGTTGGTGGTGTCTATCACCGACACCGACCGGGTGCGTTGGCTGATGACATATGCGAAAGAACCGTCGGGGGTGACCGCGACCCCGAACGGACTATCGACGTCGATCGTCGTCGCGACGGTGCCGGAGTCGGTGTCGATCACCGACACCGGGTCAGGGCCGGAGTCTTCGCCGGTGTTGGCGACGTACACGAGCGCACCATCAGGGCTGACCGCCAACCCGAACGGCCCGTCGCCCACAGTGATTTGTCCTCCGACGACAGTGTTTGTCGCGGTGTCGATCACCGACACCGAGTTGTTCCCGGAATTTGTGACGTACACGAAAGCGCCATCAGGAGTGACCGCCACCCCGAACGGCTCAATGCCGACAGAAACAGTCGTCGACGCAGTGCCGTCGGAAGCGGGTTGAGCATCTGATCCTCCAGCGCCCGCCTCACCTCTGCGGCCGCCGGTGGCTTTGGGCAGGGTGGTAGCGGTGCCGTTTCCGCCGTTGCCGCCGGCACCGCCGTTAGCGTTGCCGCCGACGCCGGCGTCGCCGCCGTTGCCACCGTCACCGCCGATGGCTTGGCCGGTGGAGGTGTTGAGCGCGTCGCCGCCGTTTCCGCCGTTTCCGCCGGCACCGCCTTGTGCGCCTCGGGTTCCGACTCCGGCCGCGCCGCCGCCGGCCCCGCCGTTGCCACCGCTACCGCCGACCGAATTCGCGGCGGTAGCTGATGCGCTGTTTCCGCCAGCTCCGCCATCCCCACCGGCCCCGCCGTCACCGTCAGCGGCGACTAGCCCCAGGAGCCGGGCGGTCCCGCCCGCACCGCCGGCCCCCCCGTCACCGCCGTCTCCGCCTACCGATGTGCCGGAGAGAGTCCCAGCCGCGCTGTCGGCGCCGGCTCCGGCCGCCCCGCCGTCACCACCATTGCCGCCGGCGCTGAACACCAAGCTGCCGTTACCGCCAGCCCCACCGGCCCCGCCGTCACCACCCGTCCCGGCGGCACCGTCGGCGCCGCCGACGAGCGCATCCACGCCGCTGCCACCAGCCGCACCGGGCCCACCGGCGCCGCCATCACCGCCGCGACCGGCGATCGCCAACAGCCAGGCGTTGCCGCCGTCACCGCCGTTACCTCCAGCACCGCCGGGCAGCGTCGCCGCTCCGCCGGCCCCGCCGGTCCCGCCGTTGCCGATGACGAAACCGCCGCGCCCGCCGTTACCGCCAGCCCCGCCGGCCACTCCGGCGCCGCCGTTACCGCCGTTACCGAACCAGCCCGCAGCACCCCCATCACCGCCGTTGAACCCGTTACCGCCGTTGCCGAAGAATCCGCCCGCGCCACCGGTGCAAGCGCTGACGCCCGTGCAGGTTTCAGCGTTCCAGGAGTAGCCGTTGCCGATCAAAATGCCGCCATCGGGATGCTCAGCAGTACCGTTGCCGAACAACCACACCGTCGTATCGGCGTTGGCGGCCACGCCTGCTGTCGGGTCACCGACTTCGCGGCGGGCCACTGCGGCCGCAGCCCACACCCACGGCGCTGATTCGGGCAGATCCGAACCGCCACTAACCCCGGCGCGACGATTAGCGCCAAACCATGAGGCGAGCAACGACCCCAACCACCCCGATGGCCCCGCAACTTCAGGCGTCTCTGGGGCGGCAATCTCAGCCACCGCCTGGGCTACCGGCGCAGACTCCACCTCAACATCGGAACCCGAGTCCGTTGGCACCGCAGCCACGACAGCTGTCGAACCCTCGACCTCAACCACTGCTGGTGGAGCCTGGGCAGACTCAGATCCCGAACCCGCCGACACTGAGTCTTGCGGGGCCACCACACCCGAGCCCCCCGCGTACCCCGAGAACTCAGCCCCACCAACTTCTACATCCGCACCGACGTCGATTCCGGGATCGACATCAGGGTCGGGATCGGCACCGGCGTCGTAACTTTCATCATTCACGGCACCACCGGCACCGACACCGGAATTGGCAACCCCGGCAGTGATGTCGTCATCCAACCCGCCGACGATGCCGTCGTCTCCGGCATCCTCGTGGGCGGAGTCGGTGGGCCGGTCGGCGCCCACACCCGCCCCACCAGAATGCGGAGACGAGCCACCCGAGGTCGAATCAGGAGAACCCGACGGACTCAAATCCGAAGAACCCGAGACCGCCGAGCCCGCACTTGACGACGAGGGGGATGCCGATGTTCTGGCTGACCTGCCGGAACCGGAGCCCGCACTTGACGACGACGGGGAAGCCGATGTTCTGGCTGACCTGCCAGAACCGGAGCCCGCACTTGACGACGAGGGGGATGCCGATGATCCGGCTGACCTGGCAGAACCGGTATCGGCGGCGGCGATACCGGGCATCGACGCGATCGCCGCACCCACACCCAACGCCACCGCCAACGCGCCTACCCGACCCACAGCGCAGGCGTGACCACTGACCCCAGACCACGACAACGGACGCCCACCAGATCCCACACCGGGTAGCCGAACCCCTTCAGTAGGAACAGCACCCTCGGCGCTGCCTGCCGACGTCGGAGGCGCCGCGCTGGTCCCGCCGCGCCCAGGCGGCAATTCGGTGCGCTTCATACGACTATCTCCATTAGGGTTCGTCGAGCTTTCTCTCAGGTCCTTGAAGTAGAGCTGGTTTCTTCCCGCCCTGAAGCTATCCACGGTTGGGTTGGGTGCAACGTAACGTGCTGAACAGGACGCTTGTCGGTCGCTGAGCACTTGTTGATGAAGAATTAACGCCGGGCTGTACTCGACATCAACTGAGCGGGGAACCCCACCGAGGGTGCGTCCACTTCCAAAACCTGGCCAGATTGTCGCGGCAGTTGCACTCGCGATGCGATGCGGTGCGGGAGAAACGCCTACCGCATCGTGAACCGCGGTGCCCGCTTCTCCTTGAAGGCCAGGGGGCCCTCTCGGGCATCCTCGGAGAGAAATACCTCGATACCGATCCGCGTATCGATCTTGAACGCGTCGTTCTCGGCCATCCCCTCGGTCTCGCGGATCGAACGCAGGATCGCTTGCACCGCCAGGGGGCCGTTGGCGGCGATCACCTCGGCGATTTCCAGCGCTTTCTCCAGTGCCTGCCCATCGGGCACCACATGGCCGATCAGCCCCATTTGCAAGGCTTCCGCGGCGGTGATGTGCCGACCGGTCAGCAGCAGATCGCAGGCGACCGTGTACGGAATCTGGCGTACCAGGCGCACCGCCGAACCCCCCATCGGGTAGAGGCTCCAGCGTGCCTCGGAGATCCCGAACTTCGCGCTCTGTCCAGCCACCCGGATATCGGTGCCCTGCAGGATCTCGGTGCCGCCGGCGATGGCCGGCCCCTCAACCGCGGCAATCAGCGGTTTGGTGAGCCGACGGCCTTTCAGTAGACCGTCGATACGGGACGGGTCGTAACTGCCGTCTTTGAACGAGTCGCCGGGGGGCTTTGCGGTGGCCGCTTTGAGATCCATGCCCGCGCAGAAGTAGCCACCGGCCCCGGTGAGGACGCAGACCCGGATCTCGGGATCATTGTCCACCCGGTCCCAGGCCTCCACCATGATGGAGAGCATCTCGCCGGAGAGCGCGTTGCGGGCCTCCGGGCGATTCAACGTCACGATGAGGACGTGGTCGCGTTGCTCGATCAGGGCGTCGCTCACGGGTTGCCGCCTTCCGGGCCGTCGCGCTTGTTGTGAAAAAATGTAACACGTTCTAGTTTGGGAAGGTGGCCCTCAACATCGCCGACCTCGCCGAACACACCATCGATGCCGTGCCCGACCGGGTGGCACTGATATGCGGTGACACCGAGATCACCTTCGCGGAGTTGGAGGAGAAAGCCAACCGGTTCGCCCACTACCTCATTGACCACGGGGTCGGTAAGGGCGACAAGGTGGGCCTGTACTGCCGGAACCGCATCGAAATCGTCATCGCGATGCTGGGCATCGTGAAGGCCGGGGCGATTCTGGTCAACGTCAACTACCGCTATGTCGAGGCTGAACTGCGCTACCTGTTCGACAACTCCGACATGGTGGCACTGGTGCACGAACGGCAGTTCGCCGATCGGGTCGCCAACGTCCTGCCCGACACACCCGCCATCAGGACGGTGCTGGTCATCGAGGACGGCAGCGACCCGGACTATCAACGCTACGGTGGCGTGGAGTTCGACGAAGCCGTCGCCGCGGGCTCGCCGGCGCGCGATTTCGGTGAGCGCAGCGCGGACGATATCTATCTGCTCTACACCGGTGGCACCACCGGGTTCCCCAAGGGCGTCATGTGGCGTCACGAGGACATCTACCGGGTTCTGCTCGGCGGAACCGACTTCGCCACCGGGGAATTCGTCGCCGACGAGTACGACCATGCCGCGCAGGCGGTCGCCGCCCCGCCGATGGTCCGATTCGCCATCCCGCCGATGATCCACGGCGCCACCCAGTCGGCCACCTGGATGGCCTTGTTCGCGGGCCACACCAGCGTCCTGGCACCGGAGTTCGACGCCGAGCAGGTGTGGCGCACCATCGAAAAGCACAAGGTGAACTTGTTGTTCTTCACCGGCGATGCGATGGGCCGCCCACTGCTCGACGCGCTGGAGTCCGGGGATTACGACCTGTCGTCGTTGTTCGTACTGTCCAGTACCGCAGCCCTGTTCTCGCCCAGCCTCAAGGAACGTTTCCTCGAGTTGCTACCCAACCGGGTGATCACCGACTCAATCGGATCCTCCGAGACCGGATTCGGCGGCACCAGCATCGTGGCCAAGGGCGTTACGCAGACGGGCGGGCCGCGGGTGATGATCGACAGGAAGACGACCGTGCTCGACGACGACGGCAACGAGGTCGCCCCCGGTTCGGGTGTGCGCGGCATCCTGGCCAAGCGCGGCAACATCCCGGTCGGCTATTACAAGGACGAGAAGAAGACGGCCGAGACGTTTCGAACCATCAACGGGGTGCGGTACGCGATCCCGGGTGACTACGCGATGGTCGAAGCCGACGGCACCGTGACGATGCTGGGCCGCGGCTCGGTGTCGATCAACACCGGCGGCGAGAAGGTCTACCCGGAGGAGGTCGAGGCGGCGCTGAAGGGCCATCCGGCCGTCTTCGACGCACTGGTGGTCGGGGTGCCCGATCTGCGATACGGCCAGCATGTCGCCGCCGTGGTGGCCCCGCGCCCGGGAACGCGTCCCACGCTGGCCGATCTGGATGCCTTCGTGCGCGAGGAGATCGCCGGATACAAGGTCCCTCGCAGTCTCTGGCTGGTCGATGAGGTGAAACGCTCACCGGCCGGCAAGCCGGACTACACCTGGGCCCGGGAGCAGACCGAACAACGTCCCGCTGACGAGAGCGGGATCAAACCCGCCCCGGCCGTTCAGTCGGAAGCCGACTGATGCGCACCGAACTGTGCGACCGGTTCGGCATCCGCTACCCGATCTTCGTCTTCACCCCGTCGGAGAAGGTGGCTGCGGCAGTCACCCGGGCCGGTGGGATGGGCGTGCTCGGCTGCGTGCGGTTCAACCACCCCGATGACCTCGAGGCCGTGCTGTGCTGGATGGATGACAACACCGACGGCAGGCCCTACGGTGTCGATGTCGTCATGCCGGCGACGGTACCCACGGAGGGCACCTCCGTCGATATCGGCAGCCTGATCCCGCAGGCTCACCGCGACTTCGTCACCAAGACCTTGGCCGACCTCGGCGTACCCCCGATTCCGGACGATGGGACCGGGAATGAGGCGGTACTGGGCTGGCTGCACTCGGTGGCCCGCTCCCACGTCGACGTCGCACTCGGAGAGGGGGCGCGGCACCACCGGATCGGCTTGATCGCCAACGCGCTCGGTTCACCGCCGGCTGATGTCATCGAACAGGCTCACACCGCGGGAGTTCCGGTGGCGGCACTGGCCGGTACCCCCGGGCACGCCCGCCGGCACGCCGAGAGCGGGGTGGATATCGTTGTCGCACAAGGCTACGAAGCCGGTGGGCACACCGGCGAGATCGCCTCGTTGGTGCTGATCCCCGAGGTGGTCGATGCCGTGGGGGAGACACCGGTGCTGGCCGCCGGCGGGATCGGTAGCGGACGGCAGGTGGCGGCGGCGCTGGCGCTTGGAGCATCCGGAGTCTGGATGGGCTCGGCCTTCCTGACCGCCGCTGAATACGATCTCGGCGTTCGCGCCGACACCGACGGCCCGTCGGTCATTCAGCAGGCTCTGTTGACGGCCACCTCAAGCGACACGGTGCGGCGGCGGATTTATTCCGGCAAGCCCGCGCGGCTGCTCAGGAGTCGGTGGACCGACGCCTGGGACGCCGAAGGCGCCCCCGAACCGCTGCCGATGCCACTGCAGAACGTGCTCGTCAGCGAGGCCCACCAGCGGATGAGTCAGTCCTACGACCCGACCGCCGTGGCCATGCCGGTCGGCCAGATAGTCGGCCGGATGAATGAGATCCGCCCCGCGGCGGACATCATCGCCGAACTGGTGGCGGGTTTCGATACCGCGGCGCGGCGGTTGGACGCTATCCGCAGTTAAGGCGGTCTACAGTCGATCCCGTGCGGATCGACGCCTGGCTTCAGCATCCGACGCGGTATTTCCTCTCCTGCGGGATGTTCGCGTCGCTGCTGAAGTGGACGGGCGGTCAGGTCCCGGACGAAGACCCGCCGATCGAGGTGACGCTGCAGTCGATGGATGACGCCGATATCGACATCGGACTGTTGACCGCCTGGCGTGGCCCCAACGGTCATGACATCATCTCCAATGATCAGGTGGCCCAATGGGTTCAGCGCTACCCGGCTAGGTTTGCAGGACTGGCCACCGTAGATATCGACCGCCCGATGGACGCGGTCCGCGAGTTGCGCCGCCGGGTGCGCGACGACGGCTTCGTCGGCCTGCGTGTGCTGCCTTGGCTGTGGGGGGTTCCACCGACGGATCGCCGCTTCTATCCATTGTTCGCCGAGTGCGTCGAACTGGGCGTCCCGTTCTGCACCCAGGTCGGCCACACCGGACCACTGCGCCCCTCCGAGACCGGCAGGCCGATTCCCTATATCGACCAGATCGCGATCGATTTTCCAGAACTGACCATCGTGTGTGGCCATATCGGATACCCGTGGACCGAGGAAATGATCGCTGTCGCACGCAAGCACGACAACATCTACATCGATACTTCGGCCTATACCAGCAGGCGCCTGCCGGGGGAACTGGTGTCGTTCATGAAGACTCGGACCGGAGGTCGGAAGGTTCTCTTCGGCACCAACTTCCCGATGATCGGCCATACGCGCAGCCTGGAAGGGCTCGATGATCTGGGCCTCTCCAACGAAACCCGCGCCGACTATTTGGGCGGCAATGCCGGGCGGGTCTTCACGATGCTGAAAGGACACCTCGGATGAACGGTGCACAGGCCCTCATCACGACCCTCGCCGACAACGGGGTACGGGTGTGTTTCGCCAACCCGGGAACCTCAGAGATGCACTTTGTGGCAGCACTGGACAGTGTGCCGAGTATGCGCGGTGTGCTCACACTGTTCGAAGGCGTGGCCTCCGGAGCGGCGGACGGCTACGCCCGGATGTCCGGTGATCCGGCGGCCGTGCTGTTGCACCTCGGCCCCGGTTTGGGCAACGGTCTGGCCAACCTGCACAACGCTCGGCGCGCCCGGGTGCCGATGCTGGTCGTGGTCGGCGACCACGCCACCTATCACAAGCGCTATGACGCCCCGCTGGAATCCGATATCGACGCGGTTGCCGGCACGGTGTCGGGTTGGGTACGCCGCACCATGAGACCCGCCGATATCGGCTCCGACGCCCTCGAGGCAGTTGCTTGCAGCCGCGCCGGACAGCGGATCTCCACTCTCATCCTGCCCGCGGACGTGTCCTGGTCCGACGGTGCGGAACCGGCCGGAACCGTTGCGCCGCAACCTGAACCGATCCCCATGGACACCGGGGCGGTGGAAGAGGCGTTGCGCTCCGGTGAGCCGACGGTGATCCTGATCGGTGGTGACGCAACCCGTGCATCGGGTTTGGGGGCCGCGACCCGGCTGGCCGAGGCCTTCGGGGCGACGGTGCTCTGCGAGACCTTTCCGGCCCGGCTGGAACGCGGTGCTGGAATCGCCGCAGCCGAGCGGCTCGCCTACTTCGGCGAGGCTGCCGCGGCGCAGTTGTCCGGCACCCGGCGGTTGATCCTCGCCGGGGCCGCCGCCCCGGTCACCTTCTTCGGCTATCCGGGTATGCCCAGCGATCTGGTACCCCAGGGCTGCACCGTGCACATGCTGGCCGGTCCGGTGGGCGCGGATGCCGCGCTGTCCGAACTGGCCGACCGGCTGAGCCCGGACACCCCGTTCCCGACTGCGCCGGCGGTCCGGCCGCCGCTACCGTCGGGTGCGCTCACCGCGCAGACCGCGGCCGATGTGATCGGGGCGCTGATGCCAGAGCGGGCGATCGTGGTCGACGAGGCGAACACCTCGGGAATCCTTTTGCCGCAGGCCACCGCGGGCGCCCCGGCCCACGACTGGCTGACCCTGACCGGCGGTGCGATCGGTTACGCGCTCCCGGTGGCGCTCGGCGCCGCGATCGCCGAACCGGACCGGCCGGTGCTGTGTCTGGAATCCGATGGATCGGCGATGTACACCATTTCGGCGCTGTGGAGCCACAGCCGGGAGGAACTCGACATCACCACCGTCGTCTATGCCAACCACGCGTACGACATCCTGCGGATCGAGTTGGCGCGGGTCGGTGCTCAGGGCGAGGGCGGCCCGCCCGGGCCGAAGGCGCAGTCGCTACTCGATCTGACACCGCCGGCGCTGGACTTCGTGAAGATCGCCGAGGGGATGGGGGTGCCGGCCCGGCGCGCGGCCACCGCCGGGGAACTGGCCGACGCACTGCGGTGGGCACTCGATGAGCCGGGTCCGCACCTCATCGAGGCGGTCATGCCGTCCCTGGCGGGCTGACTCAGAGCTGCCGCGCCGCGAACTGGGCCGCCTCGGCCGCCATTCCGTTCACCCCGTACAGCAGGTGCGGAACGATGCTGTTGTTCTGGTCGGCGGAGCAGATCGGATCACCGTCGACGCATAGGTCGATGGTCTTGGATGCGTAGAGCGGTCCCACGGCGAGGCGGGGCATACCCAGTGAATCCAAGACGCCGGGCGAAGGTTTGCCGAACAATGCCACTGCCGCAACCTGATTGGCCACCGCCGGCGGCAACGGTGCCGGCGGGGTCGGCAGCGCCGCCGAGCCGGGGGTCGTGCCATCCGATGTCAACAGCGCGATCACCCCCGCGCCTTGGGAATAGCCGCCCAGCACGATCTTGGTGGCCGGGCACGCGGTCGTGACGTCCCGGATGTGATTGTCGGCGTCGATGACGCCTTCGACGCCGGTCGGATAGTCCCGGCTGGCCGGGTAATTCACCGGGTAGACGTCCACGGTGACGGTGTTGCCGACGTCCGCCCGGAAAGCATCGACGAAAGTCTGCCCGACCACGCCGACTCCCGGCGGTTCGTCGGTACCCCGGGCGAACACCACATTGACATCCGGGCAGGGGGCGGCTTTTGCCGGGGGCGCCCCCATCGGTGAGCCGAGCCATGCAGTCGCCGCGACCATGGCGGCCGCGCTCGCTGTGAACTTCACCCTCGCCCTCACATCTCCTCGGCACCCGACCGTCGCCGATCTTAGCGGCAGATGCGGAACACCGGATCGGTGCAGTCCAACGCCTCGGCCGCCAGGTGCCGTTTGAGCACCTTGAAGGTTTCGGTCCGCGGCAGCGCGGAGGACACCCGCACATAGGACGGCCACTGTTTGGGCCCGAGATCGTCCTGTTCGGTCAGAAACCGCCGGAACGCATCGACGTCGAACCCGGCCTGATCCGGGAGCACCAGAGCCGCCATCACCTGATCGCCGACATCGTCGGGAATCCCGTACACCGCCACCTCCTGCACCTGCGGGTAGCGCATCAGTGCCCGTTCGATCGGCGCGGTGCCGAGGTTCTCGCCGTCCACCCGCATCCAGTCGCCGAGACGTCCGGCGAAGTAGACGTAACCGGCCTCGTCGAGGTAGGCGAGGTCGCCGCTGCGGTAGGAGCCGCCGGTCATCCGCTGCGCCTCGGCCTCATCATCTTTGTAGTAACCGCGAAACTGACCCGGCCCTTGGGTGTTGATCAACTCCCCGACTGCACCGGGCGGGCAGGGCAGGCCGGTGTCGACGTCGACAATCGCCAGATCGTCGGTGATCGGGCCCAGCGAGCCTTCCGGCGTGTCCGGGGTCCGCCCCAGCGCCACCCCGCCCTCGGTGGACCCGAACCCGTCGATCACCGTCACCGCGAACCGCCGGGCGAAGCGGCCGATATCGCGCGGCGCCCCCTCGTTGCCGTACATGATCCGCAGCGGGTTATCGGTGTCATCGGGCTGCTCCGGGGTGGCCAGGACGTAGGACATCGGCTTGCCCACGTAGTTGGCGTAGGTCGCCCCGAACCGGCGGATATCCGGAAGGAACTGCGACGCGGAAAACTTCCTCCGCAACGCGATCGAAGCCCCGGCCGCGATCGCCGGGGCCCAGCCTGCCATCACCGCGTTGGAGTGGAACAGCGGCATCGAGAGATAACAGGTGTCCGAGGGGCCCAGGCCCAAGCGCTGTGCCAGCATCATGCCGGGCACCGCCACCTTCTCGTGGGTACAGCGGACCGCTTTCGGTTCGCCGCTGGTCCCCGAGGTAAAGATCAGCATGAACAGATCGTCGAATGTGGTGTCGGCGAGGGGGATCGGCGAGTCCCGGTGCGCCGCCAATGTGTCGGCCCATTCCGGTGATGCCGCGTTGAGCACCGCCGTCCCGGTCGGGGCGAAGTCCGGCCCGTCAGTCAGAGGATCCGCGTCGGTAATGATCAGTTGACAGTCGGCGTGGTCGATATCGCGGTACAGGGCGGCCCCACGTCGGGTGGGGTTGAGCCCCACCGCCACCATTCCGGATAGCCCGGCGGCTACCAGCAGCGCCGAGAACAGCGGGGTGTTGCCCTGCAGTATTCCGATATGCGGGGGTTTGTCCGGATCCAACCGGGACCGAAGCGCGGCGGCGAGGTCGGCCCCGAGTTGAATGTGCTGACGCCAGGTCGAGTAGGAACCGTCATCGGCGTGGACGCCACGGTCGTCAACTTCGGCAAGCGGCACCAGCAGATCGGTGACGGTGGGTGCGGTGGTCACCCTAGGCCGGGGTGTCTGCCAGATCGCGGCCGATGACCCGCAGCGCCGCGGTGGCCCCGCCGAGGGCGAACTCGGTCTGCTTGGCGGTGATGAAGTACCGATGCGCGGGGTGGTCCATATCGATTCCCACGCCCCCGTGGACATGTACGGCCGTGTGGGCCACCCGGTGCCCGGCTTCGGCCGCCCAGAATGCGGCGGTGGCCACTTCGGTACTGGCGGGTAGCCCCTCGGAGAGCCGCCAGGACGCCTGTTCGCAGGTGAGTCGCAAACCCTTGATCTCGATATAGGCGTCGGCCAGCCGCTGGGAGACGGCCTGGAAACTGCCGATCGGACGGTCGAATTGTTCTCGGGTGCGGGCGTAGTCGGCGGTCAGCTCCAGCGCGCGCTCGAGAACCCCGAGTTGGAACGCCGCGAGGCCCACGGCCCGACGGGTGGTCAGCCAGTCCAGCACCTCGCCGGCGCCGACGATACGGTGGGCCGGCACTTCGACACCGGCCACGTCCAGCTCACCGGCGCTGGTGCGGCCGGTGTTGTCCTGCGGTGCCATCGAGACGCCCGGGCTCTCGGCCGCTACGAGGAAAACGGATGTGCCCGAGTCGGTTTCGGCCGGCACGAGGAATGCGTCCGCAATCGGGCCGAACGGAACCTGAGTGCGCGTCCCGGTCAGCCGGAACCCGTCGGCGGACGCGGTGGCCCGCACCGGGCCCTGGCCCGGTTCGCCGTCGAGGGCGACCGTGAGGATCGTCGCGCCCTGGACGGCCGGCACCGCCCAGTGCTGCTGCAGTTCGGCGGATCCGAAAGCGGCGAGCGCGCCGGCCCCGAGTACCACCGACTCCAGATAGGGCGTAGCGGCAAGCTGCCTCCCCAGTGCGGTCAGGATGGCAGTCTGTTCCAGCACACCGAACCCGCCCCCGCCGACGGGTTCCGCAGCGGCCGTGCTGAGAACGTCGGCGTCGATGAGCTTTTGCCACAGCGCCCGGTCGAAGCGCTGGTCGAGGCTGTCCAGTTCTCGTTGGTGCTCCGGTGTGCACACCGCTTCGACGATGGTGCCGACGAGGCCGGAGAGTTCCTGCGCAGCTTCTGTTCTGGTGAAATCCATCCGAGTCCTTTCGGGGTCAGCGGTTCGCCCGAGGCAAGCCGAGGGCCGCCATCCCGATGATGTCGCGCTGGACCTCGTTGGTGCCGCCGCCGAAGGTGAGTATCAGCGACGATCGGTGCATCCGCTCGACCCTGCCGCGTAGCAACGCGCCCGGCGAATCCTGTCGCAGCGTCGCCGAGGGTCCGAGGACCTCCATCAGAAGCCGGTAGGCCTCGGTGGCGAACTCGGTGCCGAACACCTTGGCCGCCGAGGCGTCCCCGGCCGATGGAGCCTCCGATTTCGCCGAGGCCAACTCCCAATTGATGAGTTTGAGGTACTCCACTCCCGCGTGAACCCGGGCCAGGTTCAGCTGCACCCATTCGGAGTCGATGAGCCGAGCCCCCTGGGCATCCTTGGTGTTCTGTGCCCATTGGCGAACCTGGGTCAGGGCGGTGATGATCGGCTGTGCGGTCACCAGCGCGACCCGTTCGTGATTGAGTTGGTTCGTCACCAGCTTCCAGCCGGAATTCTCCTCGCCCACCCGGTTTCCGACCGGTACTCGGACGTCGGAATAGTAAGTGGCGCTGGTGCCGGCGCCGGCCATGGTGCGTACCGGGGTCCAGGAGAAGCCGTCGGCGTCGGTGGGCACGATCAGCACCGAGATGCCGCGGTGTTTCCTGGCCTCGGCATTGGTGCGTACCGCCAGCCAGACGTAGTCGGCGTACTGGATGAGGCTGGTCCACATCTTCTGACCGTTGACGATGTAGTCCTGCCCGTCGCGGACCGCTGTGGTGCGCAGGTTGGCCAGGTCGGTTCCGGCGCCGGGTTCGGAGTAGCCGATCGAGAAGTGCATATCCCCGCGTGCGATAGCAGGCAGATAGAACTTCTTCTGCTCCTCGGTGCCGAAGGCCATGATCGTCGGGGCGAGACTATTGATGGTCAGGAACGGCACCGGCGCGCCCGCGACGGCAGCTTCGTCGGTGAAGATCAGCTGATCCATCGTCGAGCGGGCCTGACCGCCGTATTCGGTGGGCCAGCCCAGTGCCAGCCATCCGTCGCGGCCCATCTGGGCCACGGTCTCCCGGTAGACATTGCCGCTGCCGTATTCGCCGTCGGTCGACATCAGAGCTTCCCGACGGTCCGGTGTCATCAAGGTGTCGAAGTAGGCGCGTAACTCGCGGCGCAGTGCCTCCTGCTCCGGGGTGTAGCTGATCCGCATATCCGTGACCTCCGGTGGTTATTCACTGGGTGACCCGGCGACATTGCGGTCCGATCGCTGACGACCCGCCGCCTCTTACGGTTGTAACACGTTCTAGTCTGGGGGTCCAGCGGCGTTTCCGCCGACGGCCGGTGGCGGTGGTCGTATGGTAGCGCCGAGGGTTTCCGGAACGTCTGGCCTAGGAGGTTGTCATGCGAGTCGTCGTCGACCCGGATCGCTGCGAAGGTAATGCCGTGTGCGTGGGAATTGCGCCCGACCTCTTCGAACTCGATGACCAGGAGTACGCGGTGGTCACCGCCGATCCGATCCCCGCCGATCAGGAGGCCCTGGCTGAACAGGCGATTGCCGAGTGCCCCCGTGCCGCGCTGAGCCGTCGGGACTAGAGGCATTAGCACGGTGGAAGCCCGCGAGCTGACCGATCTGTCCGGTCGCGTCGCGGTGGTGACAGGCGCGGCGGCGGGTCTGGGCCGGGCCGAGGCCATCGGCCTGGCCCGGGCCGGGGCCGCAGTCGTCGTCAACGATATGGCCGCGGCCCTGGACACCTCTGATGTCCTCGACGAGATCACCACCAGCGGCGCCAAGGCCGTCGCGGTGGCCGGCGATATCAGCCAGCGCTCCACCGCCGACGATCTCCTGGGGTGTGCCGAAGGCCTCGGCGGCCTGGACATTGTGGTCAACAACGCTGGTATCACCCGGGACCGCATGTTGTTCAACATGTCCGACGAGGACTGGGATGCGGTAATCGCGGTGCACCTGCGCGGTCATTTTCTGCTGACCCGCAATGCGGCCAGCTACTGGCGCGCCAAAGCCAAGGACAGCGGCGGGACCGTGTACGGACGGATCGTCAACACCTCATCGGAGGCCGGTCTCTCCGGCCCGGCCGGTCAGGCGAACTACGGTGCCGCAAAGGCCGGTATCACCGCGCTGACCATGACCGCGGCAAAGGCCCTCGGTCGTTACGGTGTCCGGGCCAACGTCATCTGCCCGCGCGCCCGCACCGCGATGACGGCCGATGTCTTCGGGGACGCCCCCGATCCGGGCTCTGGTGAGGTCGATCCGCTGTCCCCGGAGCATGTGGTCAGCCTGGTCCGCTTCCTGGCCTCCCCGGCCGCGGACGATGTCAACGGACAGCTGTTCATCGTCTACGGGCCCACCGTGACCCTGGTCGCTGCGCCCACCGCCGAGCACCGTTTCCACGCCGATGGCGCGGCCTGGGATCCGGCGATGCTGGGCTCTGAGATACGCGATTACTTCACCGGCCGGGACCCCGAACGAACGTTCGGAGTGATCGGCCTGATGGGTGACTGACCGAGCGCGACGGGTTCCGGATCGGGTCCTTCACGGGGTTCTGGTGCCTGCCAGCGCACTGAGGAACGCCCGGGCCCAACCGTCCACATCGTGGCTCAGGACCTGACGGCGCATGGTGCGCATCCGGCGCCGGCCCTCCTCGGGGTCCTGATTGAGCGCCGCCTCGATGGCGTCTTTGACACCCTCCAGATCGTGCGGGTTGGTCAGATAGGCCTGCCGCAATTCGGCCGCCGCGCCGGTGAACTCGCTGAGCACCAGGGCACCCCCCAGATCGCTGCGGCATGCCACATACTCCTTGGCGACCAGATTCATACCGTCGCGCAGCGGCGTGACCAACATGACGTCACTGGCGACGAAGAAGGCGATCAGCTCGTCGCGGGGGATGGGCCGGTGCAGATAATGCACCACCGGGTGGCCGACTTCGGCGTACTCGCCGTTGATGTGCCCGACCTGTTGCTCGATATCGTTGCGAAGGATGCGGTAGCTCTCCACCCGTTCCCGGCTGGGTGTGGCCAGCTGGACCATGACGGTGTCATCGCGTTTGACCCGGTCCTCGGCCAGCAATTCCGAGAATGCCTTCAGCCGGACATCGATGCCCTTGGTGTAGTCCAGTCGGTCAACGCCGAGCAGGATCTTGCGGGGGCTGCCGAGTTCGGCGCGGATCTGTTTGGCGCGGCGGCGGATATCGCGGTTGCGGGCGGTGCGGTCGAGTTCGGCCGAATCGATGGAGATGGGGAACGCCCCCACTTTGACGATGCGCCCGTCTTCGAGCCGGACTTCGCCGAGTCGGGTCCGGACCCCCACCGCGGCTCGGGTGGCGTCGGCACCGGCCAGTTGGCGGGACAGGAACAGGAAGTTCTTCGCGCCCCCGGGCAGGTGAAAGCCGACCAGGTCCGCGCCGAGCAGCCCGTCGATGATCTCGGCACGCCACGGCAACTGCCGGAACAGTTCCACCGGGGGGAAAGGGATGTGCATAAAGAACCCGATGGTCAGATCCGGGCGCAGAGTGCGCAGCATCTTCGGCACGAGCTGTAGCTGATAGTCCTGGACCCATACCGTCGCCCCGTGGGCCGCGGCCCGCGAGGCGGCCTCGGCGAACCGCCGGTTGACGTCGACATAGCGGTCCCACCATTCGCGGTGGTAGCTCGGTTTGACGACGACATCGTGATAGAGCGGCCACAGGGTGCCGTTGGAGAAACCCTCGTAGTATTCGGCGATATCTTCGGCGCTGAGCCGCACCGGGTAAAGCTGGAGACCCTCCTCGGTGATCGGGTCCACGGGGCCGTCCACGACCCCGGGCCACCCGATCCACGCCCCCCGGTTGCGGCGCAGCAGCGGCTCCAACGCGGTCACCAGACCGCCGGGGCTGCGCTTCCAGTTCACGGTGCCGTCGGGATGGCGCTCCATATCGATGGGCAGCCGGTTGGCGACCACCAGAAAATCGGAGTTGCCGTAGCGCCCGCCGGTTCCGGTATCCCCGCCGCTCATCTACGCCTCGAGCTTGGAGGGCCCAATGCCGAGCATCGACAGGAACACCCGGCACTCGTCGGCGTCGGTGGCATAGGCGGCGACCACACGTCTGGCCTGGCTGGCCGTGCTGTCGGCGAGCGGCTCCACATCGTCGATATCCGCAGGTTCAGATTTTGCAGGCATGGGTCAACTCTAGGTGAACGGTACGCGCCGATGCCGCGACCCGGCGGTTCATGGGCTGCGGAGGAACCGGCGCGCGGCGAGCAGGGCCACGGGAGGAAAGGCGATACCGGAGCGAGGCGGTGTTGGCCGGAGCGCGACTCCCGTCATCAACCGTGGACGCCGGTGTCTATGTGCGGAACGTTGGCCTTGGCGGCGTTCTGTTGCTGCAGGCCGATACACAGCCCGGTGTTGTCACCCTGGCATGGAATCCCGTTGATCTCGGGAAGTTCGCCCACCTCACCCGGTTTGGCCGAGGTCACCGAACCGGTTTGCAAGTCGGTGATGCCCGGGTCGATCGGGTTGTACGTCGTCGGGGTCTTGTCGCTGGCTGGTCTGCACGCGCCGGTGCTGGTGTCAAGGGTCTCGTGCTCCGGGCACTGCGCGAGGGTCGGGGAGTCCGGCCCCGCGCCCGAGGTCAGCGCGACCATGAGGGGTGCGCATGATACGGCGACGGCAAAGCCACCGGCGAGCAGCAGGCGCTGCGTCAGGGCGGTGCGGGGCGGGGCGGTGCGGGGCGGGGCGGGGCGAGCCGAGGTGGTGCGAGCCGAGGTGGTGAAAAATTCCATGCTGCTGCCCTCTGTTGGTGGACGGCCCCGCGGGCGGTCGCGTTGACGGGTCTTGGTTTTCCATCGCAGACCCCGCCGCAGCCGTTACACCCAGATACTAGTGTGAAATTGCGCATCGATCACCCGGGACCGCTGAGAGGATCCGCAGCATGCAGTTCTCGTTCTCCGACCGGACCTATCTGGTCACCGGCGGCGGTAGCGGAATCGGGTTGGGTGTGGCCGCAGGCCTGGCGCGGTCCGGAGCCAAGGTGTTGATCATCGGGCGCAGCGCCGAGCGCCTGACCGCGGCAGCCGGGCAGATCGCGGCCGACGTGAGCGGTGACGTCCGTGCGCACCCGACGGACGTCACCGACGAGGCTCAGGTCGCCGCGGCGGTCGAGGCCGCCGCCGCCTGGACCGGCCGGCTGCACGGTGTCGTGCACTGCGCTGGAGGATCGGAGACCATCGGGCCGGTTACTCAGATCGACTCCGAGGCGTGGCGGCGGACCGTCGACCTCAATGTCAACGGCTCGATGTATGTCCTCAAACATTCGGCGCGCCAGATGGTCCGGGCCGGGGGAGGTTCGTTCGTCGGTATTTCCTCGATCGCGGCCAGCAATGTGCACCGCTGGTTCGGCGCGTACGGGGTGACCAAGTCGGCGCTGGACCACCTGTTGATGCTGGCCGCCGACGAGCTCGGCCCGTCCTGGGTGCGGGTCAACGGTATTCGGCCCGGCCTGATCCGGACCGATCTCGTTCAGGTGATCCTGGATTCCGCGGAGGTGGCCGAGGACTACCGGCAGTGCACACCGCTGCCGCGGGTCGGTGAGGTGACCGATGTCGCAGACGCGGCGATGTTCCTGCTGTCCGACGCGGCGACTTGGATCACCGGGCAGATCATCAACGTCGATGGCGGTCACGGGCTGCGGCGGGGGCCGGATATGTCGGCGATGCTCGAACCGGTATTCGGGTCCGACGGCTTGCGCGGTGTGGTTTGAGCAACCGCATGCGCCCCCAGCCGGAACGACCCGGCCCCGGACAGGAGTCGGTGTGGGACTACCCGCGGCCGCCGCGACTGGAACCGTTCGACGCACCGATCACCATTGAACTCGGTGGCGAGTTGGTCGCTGAGACCGACCGGGCCTGGCGGGTGCTCGAAACCAGCCACCCACCCACCTATTATCTGCCGCGGACGGCCTTTGGTCCCGGAGTCCTGCGAGCCGCCGCCGGTTCGTCCTGGTGTGAATGGAAGGGGCAGGCCCGGTATTTCGATCTCGTCACGGCCACCGGGGTGGCGGCGAAGGCGGCCTGGACCTACCCTCGTCCGACGCCGGGTTTCGAACCCATCGCCGACGCCATCGCGGTGATGGCCGCCGAGGTGGACCGGTGCACCGTGGACGGCGAAACCGTAGTGCCGCAGCCCGGCGGGTTTTACGGCGGGTGGGTCACCAGTTGGGTGGTCGGCCCGTTCAAGGGCGGGCCCGGCTCTATGGGCTGGTGACGGCCGGAGGGTCCACCCTTCCGGCGTGATGCGGTGTGCGGTTCAGCGGACCAGGTGTGGACGGCAGAAGGCGCACAACCCCGAACCCAGGCTCGGATAGCCGCACTCGGGGCAGATGCCCACTTTCGGCGAAGGGCGGTGCTGCGGTCCGCTCTCGGCGGACAGCCCGCTAACAAGCTGATCTGCGGCTGAGCCGGTCACGAATGAGTCCCTTCCGGATGCTTTCCGACGGCCGACATCGACACCCGGTCGGTAAGTTAACAGCCGCATCGGTCGGGCGTGAAATCGCGGCGGAAGCCGCGCTGAACGGTATAACCCGGAAATCGCCGGATGCTGGCGCATACGATGCGCCCATGCCGTCGCTGTTCCCGACCATCCCGCGGCCACCGCTGGGACTGCCGGACCCGCTTCGGCGGATCCGGGTGCCCAAGGACCTCGATGCGGTCACCGATGTCGGGGAGGAGGCCCCGGCCGGCGACGGTGACGTCGACCCCCAGCAGGTCGAGGCCATCTGGGCGGCAACGCTGGACTGGTATCGCAGCGGTGTCCACCCGGCGATGCAGGTATGTGTCCGCCGGCACGGCAAGGTGATCCTCAACCGGGCGATCGGGCACGCCCGCGGAAACGGCCCCGGCGACGGTAGGCGCGTCAAGAGGGTGGCGGCCACCGTCGACACCCCGTTTTGTGTCTACTCGACGTCCAAGGCCATCACCGCTTTCGTGGTCCACAAACTCAGCGAGCGCGGACTGATCGATATCGACGCCCCGGTCGCCGATTACATCCCCGGTTATGAGAAGAACGGTAAACACGACATCACCGTCGGCCACGTTCTGGCGCACCGCGCGGGCGTCCCGAACCTGCCACGCAGCGCGCTTGACCTCGACCGCCTCGGCGACCGGGAGTTTATGACCGAACTTCTGGTGAACGCATCGCCTTTCGCGAAAGCCGGCCGTTATCTCGCGTACCACGCGGTCTCCGGCGGCTTCATCCTCGGGGAGGTCGTTCGCGCCGTCACCGGCAAGGATATCCGTGAGGTGGTGTCCGAGGAGTTCCTTGATCCACTCGGATTCCGGTGGATGAATTACGGGGTGGCCCCCGAGGACCTTGACAAGGTCGCGCGTAACTACATCACCGGCCCGCCGACCGCGCCGCCGCTGTCGAGTCTGCTCACCCGGGCCCTCGGGGTCGATCTCGACTCACTGGTCAAGCTCACCAACGATCCACGTTTCCTGACCGGGACCGTGCCGGCGGCCAACACCGTGACCAACGCTTTCGAGTTATCCCGTTTCTTCGAGATCATGCGATGCGGGGGGGAGTTGGACGGGGTGCGGGTGATCGAGACCGACACGATCCGAAACGCGCTGGTGGAACGCTCCCACCTGGAGATCGACTTCTCGCTGGGTTTCCCGACCCGTTTCTCCGACGGCCTGATGCTGGGAGCCCGGGTGGTCAGCCTCTACGGTCTGGACACGCAGCATGCCTTCGGCCACCTCGGCTTCACCAACATGCTGGCCTGGTCCGACCCCGAGCGGGCCATCTCAGTCGCCGTTCTCAACAACGGGAAGCCGATCGTCTATCCCGAACTGCACTGTTTTCTGGGCACGATGCAGCGGATCACCACCGAGATGCCGAAAATCCCGAAATCGGAGCTGATGCTGTAGGACCCGTTCGGACCGTTACCGGCCCCCTCGGAGCCCCCTGTCAGGATTGAACTGACGACCTTTCGCTTACAAGGCGAGTGCTCTACCACTGAGCTAAGGAGGCGTGGCGATGCCGACGCGAGCGGCCCTGACCGGCTGACAGCTTATCGGGTTGGCGTGCCCCCGAAAAGCGGCCCACCTGATCCTGGAGTCCGATCCTTACGGGTTTCAGTAGACACCGCGGTCCGCTCCACCGCGCCACGGGACGTGACCTGTTGCGCCCCAACCGGTTACCACCTGGAAGGCGCATACAAACAACAACCAGCAATAACCCGAGATCCGGTGGTTGAGAGGCCAGGTCGTCCGCCGCGAAGAAGCGGAAGCCACAACTGCAGAGGGTCAACAACCAGCGAGCGAGCCAGACAACGTCACTGCAAGGCAAGCAACCTGGTCGCGTCACCCCATGCCGGTTAACCGCCGGATTGTGCTGAGCAGCAGCCACCGCGGCGTGTGCCGGCCGATCAAGCGGCTGACGACGTTGGCCGCGCCGGGGACGACGATCCCATTGCCGCTCTCGACTCCGCGCACACCGGCCTCGGCGACCTCGGCCGGGTCCAGCCACATCGGCTTGGGCAGCGCCGATGCGCTTTCCTCCATGCCGGGTTCATCCATGAACTCAGTCTTGACCGGCCCTGGGCACAGCGCCGTAGCGGTAACGCCGGTCCCGTGCAGCTCGGTGTTCAGTGCCTGAGTGAAGGAGAGCACATACGCCTTCGTGGCCGCGTAGCCGGCCTGGCCGGGCATCGGTTGGAATGCGATTGTTGAGGCGACGTTGAGAACCGCACCGCGGCCGCGGTCCACCATGGGCGGGACGAACGCGCTGCACAACGCGGTGACCGCCTCGACGTTGACGCGGACCATGCCAACCTCGCGTTCGGGGTTGAGCTCGACGAACTTGCCGGACGTGCCGTAACCCGCGTTGTTGACCAGCAGCTCGACCGTGAGACCGAGCTGGGCGACACGGTCGGGCACCTCGGCGCGCGCTACCGGGTCGCTGATGTCGCAGCCGAGTACCTCGGCCCGGACACCGAACTCGTCGGACAGCTCGGCTGCCAGGCTTTCGAGCCGGTCGACGCGTCGAGCGAGCAGAACGAGGTTCTGGCCACGCTTGGCGAGCGCACGAGCGATCTCGACGCCGATACCCGATGACGCGCCGGTGATCAAGCAAGTCGACTCCGGTGAGGGTTCCGGCAGGGCCATGGCCGCTCCAATCAGTTCGTCCGCACGGCATGAAGTATGACAACGGTCGGCCATCGACGGCCGCAACCTAGTAAGACCCGCCATGGATCGATCAGTCAAGCCAACTGCTCCACCTGATTTGGCCCGCTTCGCCTCCAGGCGGCACGGCTACGTGCGGACCGGCCTACTGGTCGACAACACCGCTCTCTTCTGCCCTCTCTGTGCGTGTTGTGTCAGCAGTGGCCCTCCGGAAATCACCCCCATTCGCCGTGACCAATGACAACGGGACCGCCGGGGGTGCCGGTGCCGACGCACAGAAACGACCGCCCGCTTGCTCCGCGCCGCGCTTCGAGCGCACGTTGCACGCCGGTTTGATGTTGACGCCCGGGGTGGCGTCCTGGCCGTTGTGGAGTTAGTCCCCGACGACGACTCGTTGCTCGGGCCGGGATGGCTCCATCCGGCGAGCCCTGCGCCCGAAGAGCCGCGCAGGCCCGGCATCGGCGTCCCACTGCGGCCCGATCGCGGGCTGATGCGCTCGCCGCGCAGCGCACTGCGTCCACGACCATCCGTCGACGTGCAGGCTGTCGCGTACCCAATGCAATGCGCCGCACAGATCATGTCGGCTGTACCCGCATGAAGCGGTTGGCGCCGGACAATCCGATGCCACAGTGCCGCGATAACCTTCCGGGTGATGTCCGCGACCCTGGTGGTGTCTCTCGTGCTGGTCTTCGGCATGGGCATAGCCATTCAGCGCGGCAACACCTGCACGGTGGTCGTCTTCGACGACATCGTCCACCGAGGCTCGTGGGCGCGGCTGCTGTCCATCGTCTACGCATGGTTGTGGGTCGCCGGCGGCTTGACGGTGCTCGCTCTGACGACTGGGTTCCGGCCCGCCGCCATGGTGGTTTCCGTCACCGGTTGGTCGGTGGCCGCTGGCCTTTTGCTCGGAGTCGGGGCGGTCACCAACGGAGCATGCACGACGGGGACAATCGCGCGGATCGGATCGGGTGAGTACGTTTTCGGCCTGACGCTGGTCGGCTTCTATCTCGGGTGTGTGTTGGCGCCGCGATTGTTCGGACGGGCCGCTACGACCCATCTCGGTATGGCGCCGGCCGATACCGTGGTGGACCACCCGGTGATTGCCTTGACCGGACTTGTCCTCGTTGGAGGCCTCACGCTCTGGCGGTTGGTGTTCGGCCCCACGAAAGTCTGCGGGCCTTTCTGCGGAGCGCATGGGATCCACGAACGGCGGTATTCGTCATCGCCGTGCTGTTCGTCGCGCTGGTCGAAATCTCCGGTGCATGGGCCTACACCGATCTCCTCGGCGACATCGCCGGAGGTGACATTGACCGGTTCTGGGTCCGCACAACTCTACTGGTGGCCCTACTGACAGGCGCCGTGGTCGCGGGCTGGTCCATGCGGGGACCCCGGCTCATCGGTCCGCTGGCTCCCCGGGTGATCCGTTGCACACTGGGCGGGGTGGTCATGGGACTCGGATTCGCCCTAGCGCCCGGATCATTCGACGGACTGACGCTCTACGGCCAGCCACTGCTCCTGCCCTTCGCATGGGTGGTCATGGGGGCCTCCTACGTGTCGATCCTGTTGGGGGTCATGTACCTGCGGTCGGGGTTTGGGTCGTGGATCAAGTCCCGCCGGGGCTGAAGCCAGCCGGCCGCGCGGGACTCCGATGGGCGAAGGGGTTTTCCGGTTTTCGTAGCGGATCCGGGAACCGGTTGTTGAAAACTTCGCACGAGTGGAGCAACCATCAGCAGCAGCAGATCACGACGTCGTCGGTTACTCCTCGGGTCCAGGCAGTAACACCGCGTCATCACGGCCCGAGATGACGGTCGGCACGGGATCCGTGGGAGGCGGGGGAGTCGGTGCGGCGAGGCCGGCTACGTCAAAAATGTTCTCGGGTTCGTGTGGTGGATCCGCGAAGCCTGCGGTCGTCCTGATCTCGGCTGGACTTGGGGCCTGGGCAGTTACCGCATGCCCCGACGCGCTGATAGCGGTCACCCACTCAGCGGGTTGATCCAGCGGAGCCCAGGAAAGCGCATGAAATCTGTATCAGCAGAGGCCAATTCGGTCCCGTGCTCAATGGCGATCGCCGCCAGTTGCGCATCCGGCACCAGATTGCCCGTAACCTCCACTTGTCCGCACAGTCCTGCGTAGACCCGGGCCGTGTTCTCGGTCGCGGGTGGGATCCACACCACTGGTAGGGCGAGCCAATCGGCGACATATCCCCATGCCTCGGCACCGGACAACGGGTTCTCGGCGACTCGGGGGTGGGTGACGATTCGGAGGAATGCACCGATCGTTTGCCAGGGCAAGCCCACGCGGCTATCGCCGGCGAGCACCTCCTCCAGCCAGGAGCAAGCTGTGCGGTTGTGGACGCTGCTCTCGTCCACGGCATACAGGAGCAGGTTGGCGTCAATGATCATCGTCGAGCAGATCGAGAACGTCGGCGACGTTCGTCACGTCAACCTTCAGGCCGATTCGCGAGGTCCGATGCTGGTACTTGAACCCCTTGGATGCCGGTTCCCTGGTCATACCCCTCCGCGCGAGCAGATTCAGCGCCTCACTGAGGCCCAGCCCCTCGCGGCGAAGACGCTTGATCTCGGCGGCGACGTCGCTGTCAAGCACCACTGTTGTGCGCATGAGTCCAACGATAGCGGGGCTGTGTCATCATGATGCACCAAGATCGGCATGACCATGCCTCTCATCGCCGCTGCTGCTCTTCGGCAGCCGCAACGAAAGTCCTTGACTACTCTGCAGCGGTCCGTCCCGCCCCGCCGTCAGGGCACCGTCCTCGGAGGGGTATAGCGCGGACTCGTCCACGTGGGGTTCGGCACGGTCACTGTTCGTCATCCCGGAACGGCCACAGGCGTCGGCCGGGCAGGGGGATGTGCTCGGCGATGTTGCTGAGCGGATCGACCACTTTGGTCATGGCGATGACGGCATCCCGCAGGGCCTCGACCGTCGGGGTGAGGGCCTCCATCCCGGGTGCGAGCCGGTTGAGCGAATCGGTGACAGCGGCGAGCTGCTCGAGTGGCCCGTCCTTCGCTGTGAGGGTGTCGATCAGCCCGCCTTGTGCAAGCAGCCGATCTGCCAGGCCGTCATCGGCGAGTACGCGCTCCAGCAACCCGTCCTCGTCGAGGAGTTGGTCGACCAGGCCGCCCGGCGCCAGCGCCCGGTCGACCCCGCCGCCTTCGGCGGTGAGCCGCTCCAGCACACCGTCCGGAGCGGTGAGCCGATCGATCAGCCCGCCCGGTCGCATCAACCGGTCCACTGGGCCGTCCGGTGCCAACGCGCGGCCCATGGGGGCGTCCTCGTCGATTAAGGACGCGAACCGGTTCGCCCGGTCGATGGTCTCGTCGAGGCCGAGCAGGTGAGCGACCGACTCCCCCGGGGAGGGGATGGTGGCATCGCCGAGGCTGCGCCTGGCCAGGTCTATCGTCGCCTCGGCGATATCCAGACCGGCATCCGCCGCGGCCAGACCCACCCGTACCGGGGTGGTCGCGATATCGACGAACACTTTTGCCAGATCCATCGGCCAAGTGTAGGACCGCCCCGACACCGGACACGGTAGTTCGGAGGCACCCGGTTCGAGCCAGGTCGGTGGGCGGAAAACCTCAGGCCGGATCGGCCAGGGCGGCGGTGATCTTCGCCTGAGCTTCGTCCAGGGCAGCCGAGGACGGGTTGCGGTCGACGTTGGCGAAGCCGAAATCGGTGAGGTTGTAGGCCGGAAATACATGTACGTGCAGGTGCGGAACCTCCAGACCGGCGATGATCATCCCGGCCCGGGCGGCGCCGAAGGCCTGGCACACCGCGCGGCCGACGCGCTGGGAGACATCCATCACCCGCCCGAACAGCGCGGGGTCGACGTCCTGCCAGTTGTCCACCTCGGCCCGGGGAACCACCAGGGTGTGCCCCGGTGTCATCGGCTCGATGGTCAGGAAGGCCACCACACCGTCATCGCCGAGATCGTCCTCGTAGACGAAACGGCCCGGCAGTTCGCGGTTGATGATCTTGGTGAAGACGGACGTCATGGCCTGAGCTTATTCGGCGCGGCCATCACGCACCGCCGTCACGCGTTTCCGGGCGCCTGCCCGAACTGCATACCCTCCAGGTTCCAGTAGCCGCGCAGATTGGTGATCAGGCCGTCATCGTCGACGCGGTAGCAGAACACGCCGCGCACCGTGCTGGTCACGCCGCCGTCGAACTCGCTACGCAGCACCATGATGTGGGCCACTTCGTTGGGCGAACTGGAGGGGAAGGTCTCCTCGCAAGTCACGGTGAGGTTGTTGACGGCGATATTGGTGTCGTAAAACGCCGCCACCGCTTCCTTGCCGCGGACACCGATCCCGTCCGGGTTGGTGATCGAGGCGCCGATCGGGTCCTCGATGACGATATCGGGGGCCATCAGGGCGAGCCAGCCCGCGCGGTCGTGGGACTGCACACAACGCCACGAGGCCTGCGAGGCGGCCAGTGCGGGTGTCAGCTCTAGAGCCTGTTCGGCCATCGTCGACTCAGCGATCCTCGTCGGTGTACCGGATGACGCCCCGGATATTGCGGCCCTCCAGCATGTCGGTGTATCCGTCGTTGATCTGCTCGAGGCGGTACTGGCGGGTGACCATATCGTCGAGGTTGAGCTTGCCGATCTTGTACATCGACAACAACTGCGGGATGTCGTAGTAGGGGTTACCGCCGCCGAAGATGGTGCCCTGCAGGTTCTTCTGCATCAGGGTGAGCATGGCCAGGTTCAAGGTGACTTCGGTATCGAGCATGCTGCCGATAGCGGTCATCACGCAGGTGCCGGCCTTCGAGGTGATGTTCATGTAGCTGTCGACATCGGCGCCCTGTAACTCCCCGACGGTGACGATGACCTTCTTGGCCATGAAGCCCCCGGTCGCCTCGGCGATCCCCATCATCGCGGTCTCGATATCCGGGTAGACGTGCGTGGCCCCCAGCTTCAACGCGGCATCGCGTTTCCACTCCACCGGTTCGATGACGAAGAGGTTGCGGGCACCGGAGAGGGCCGCACCCTGGAGCGCCGCCATCCCGACACCGCCCGCGCCGACGATCGCGACATCATCGCCGGGTTTGACCTGCGCGGTGTGGGTGGCCGATCCGTAGCCGGTGGTGACCCCGCAGCCGACCAGGCAGGCCACTTCGAACGGGATGGACTCGTCGATCTTCACCACCGAGGACTCGTGGACCACCATGTAGGGCGAGAAGGTGCCGAGCAGTGTCATCGGGAACACCGGTTGGCCCTTGGCGTGAATACGGTGGGTCCCATCGGCGATCGCAACCCCGCCGAGCAGTCCGGCACCCAGATCGCAGAGGTTGCGCAGGCCGGCCTGACAGGACGGGCACTTGCCACAGGACGGGATGAACGACATGACCACGTGGTCGCCGACGGCGACACCCTCGACGCCGGCACCGACTTCGATGACGATTCCCGCGCCCTCATGGCCGCCGAGCACCGGAAAGCCCATCATCGGGATCCCGCCGGTCATCAGATGGTGGTCGGAGTGGCACATCCCCGACGCTTCCATCTGAACCTTGACCTCACCCGGGGCCGGGTCCCCGATCTCGATTTCCTCGATCGACCACGGTTGGTTGAACTCCCAGATGAGCGCACCCTTTGTCTTCACTGCAAACCTCCGCTGCGACGATGTGATCGATCAAGAACGTGTTCTTGGTCACGTGAGGCCATCCTATGACCTGACAGGTGTCAAGTCACCAGATGGGTACCGGTGACTGCCCCAGCGGGTAGTAGCCGGGAAGTTTCTCCCCGGCCAGGCTGCGCTCGATGCGGCCCTGCATCCCCGCCGACAGGGTGCCCTGCTTCATCAATTGCAGGTACAGCCTCTGTACGTGACCGAAGTCGAAGAAGTCCCGCTGCCACTCGATGAGTGCCACCCCGTCGCGGCCGATCAGCCGGAACCAACTGCCGCCGATACCGTAAATCTCGGTGTCGCGCCCCTCTGCATCGGTGGCGACCTGTTTCCAGAAGCCCACCACCTCGCTGATCTTCTCGTCGATGAGCACTTTCTGGTACGGGTAGTGCCAGCCTTCGAGGCCGGCCATCTCCAACCCGAGCGCGATATCGCGGATTTCGTCGCGGCCGATGCACATGACGTCCTCTTTTGGGCCGATATTCCAGCCGTAGGTGGCATCCTCGGTGTAGAAGTCGGCCAGCGGCTTCCAGTCGCCCCGACGTTCGGCCTCGCGGTTGGTCTCCAGCCAGCGCTCGACGAAGTCCTCGAGTAGCTCCCGCGGTAGCGATCCCATGCGTCAGTCCTCTTTCTCGATGATCACAAGTGCTCGGGTGGGGCAACTTTCGACGGCCCGCTCGATCTCGGATCGAGCCCCGTCGGGAGGTGCCGGGTCGAGGATCTCCACGGTGCCGCGTTTGGGAACACGGAAGTAGTCCGGGGCCTCCAGAGCGCACATCGCATGTCCCTGACACAGGTCCAGGTCAACCTCGACTCGGTACGTGCCCATGCTCGCCGCCCTACCGGGTGCGCCTGCGGTAGCGGACCTGGGCCGGCTGGGCGAGTTGTACGACCATCTTGGAATGGTCGTTGCGGTAGGTTTCCGGCGGCTGTGCCATCTCGAACTCATACTCGCGCAACAGGACCGAGAAGATCGCCTTGATCTGCATGGTGCCGAACGCCGCCCCGACGCAGCGGTGCCGGCCCGCGCCGAACGGGATCCAGGTCCAGCGGTGCAGCACATCCTCTTCGCGGGGTTTGTTGTAACGATCCGGGTTGAAGGTGTCCGGTTCGGGGAAATCCGCGGCGATCCGGTTGGAAATCGCCGGGGACGCGGCGACGAAGTCGCCGGGATGGATCGGGTAGCCCTGGACTTCGAACTCGCCCTGAGCCACCCGCATGAGAATGATCAGCGGCGGGTGCAGCCGTAACGTTTCCTTGATGACGTTCTCCAGCTCCGGGATTTGCCGCAGGGCGTGGAAGCTGACCTGCTGGCCGTCGCTGTAGAGGCCGTCGAGCTCGGCGGTGACCGCCGCATAAACGGCCGGGTGGCGCATCAGCTCGATGAGAGTCCACGACGATGTTCCCGCACTGGTGTGATGGCCGGCGAACATCAGTGAGATGAACATTCCGGTGATCTCATCGGCCGAGAACCGCGGGTTGCCCTCGTCATCGGTGATCCGGATCAGAACGTCGAGCATATCCCGGTCGGCTTTGGCCCCGGGCGGGCCGGAGACTCGCTGGGCCATGATGTCCCGGACCAGTTCGACGAGATTCGTGCGGGCCTCGTCGCGAATCCGGAAGCTCTCAATGGGCAGATACGGATCGACATAACACAGTGGGTCGGTGCCGCGCTCAAGCAGGTGGTAGTAGTGGGCGAACCGGGAGTCCAACTGCTCGCGGAACTTCCGCCCGATCAGACAGGCCGTTGAGGTGTAGATGGTCAGCTCGGAGAAAAAATCCAGCAGGTCGATCTCGCCGTGATCGCCCCAATCCGCGATCATCCGGCGCACCTCGCGCTCGATGGTGGCGGCGTGGCTCTTCATATGATCGCCGCGCAGCGCGGAGTTGTGCAGCATCTCCTTGCGTCGTTCGGGGCTGGCGTCGAACACCACGCCCCGGCCGAAGATCGGCGTCATGAACGGGTAGGCCTTGGCCTGATCGAGGTCATCATCGGCCGCCCGGAAAAAGAACTCGTTCGCCTGCGCGCCGGTCAGCAGGACCACATGTTTGCCCGCGAGCCGGAACGCACCGACATCGCCGCATTCCCGCCGGACCCGGCTCATCAGTCCGATCGGATCGGTGCGGAACTCCTCGAGGTGGCCGTGTTCACCGTGTGCTCCGGAGACCTCCCGGACCACGTTGGCGGGCGCGCTCATCGGTCCTCCGGGTAGCTCAGCCGGCGGCGCTGCGCCGGTGCGCCCGACAGCGGTGCCTCGGGTTGGACTTCCATGGACACCACGAACCCGCCGCGGGGCGTCTCGGCGACGAATGCGATCGCCCGGGCCAGGTCGGCGGCGCGCAGGAAGTAGGAGTGCCGGGCCTGTCCCCACTTAGCCCAGTCCTCCAGTGCGGGGGCGATGGTTTCCGGCGGCAGACTCCAGCCCATCGATGTCTGGGTCGGGCCGGGGTGCACGATCGAGGCGCGGACACCGGTGCCCTCCAGCTCCATCTGCAGGTTGGTCACCATCGCGGTGAGGCCGGCCTTGGCCGCACCGTAACCCCCCATATGCGGGCGCTGGCGCAGGGCTACATCGGAACCGATGAAGATGACATCGCCGCGCTGACGCCGGACCATACCGGGCAGTACCGCGGTGGCCAGCCGGTTGGCGCCGATGAGGTGAATCTGGACCTGTGATTCGAAGTCCTCCGCGTCGATCTCGTGCAGCCGGCCGAAGAAGGTGTCGCCGGCCCCGGCGACGAGCACCTCGATATCGCCGATCTGCTCGGATGCGCGGTCGGCGAACGCCCGCACCGAGCCGGGATCGGTGATATCGAGGGGCAGGGCGACCGCCTCCCCGCCGTCGGCGCGGATCTTCGCCGCGATTTCCTCGCATTTCTGCACCCGGCGGGCCCCGAGAGCGACGGGGAAGCCTCTGGCGGCAAGTTCGGTGGCGGTGGCGGCGCCGATACCGGAGGAAGCCCCGGCGATGAGGGTGGGCCGCCGGGCCGGGTGTGGGTCGAAACGGGGCATCAGGGCCTTCCCCGCCTGCGGGGTGTGACTTCGATGGGAAGTGCGGCGAAACCACGGACATTGCTGGAGTGCACCCGCACGGCGTTGGCCTCGTCGACGCGGTAGCCGCTGATCCGTTCCAGGAGGGCGGCCAATGCGACCCGGGCCTCCATCCGGGCCAGATGCGCGCCGAGGCAGAAGTGCGCACCGCTGCCGAAACTCAGGAGTTTGGAACCGATTTCGCGGCCGATACGGTAGTCGTCGGGGCTATCGAACACCCGCTCGTCGCGGTTCGCCGACCCGGGTGCCAGCAGAACCGTGTCGCCGTCGCGCAGGGTGGTGCCGTGGAACTCGACATCCCCGACGACCACCCGGGCCAGAAGCTGGCTGGAGGTGTCATAGCGCAGGGTCTCTTCGACCCACAGCGGAATCCGGCTGCGGTCGGCGTAGACGCCGGTCAGCTGGTCGGGAAATTGCGCACCCCAGTAGATGGCATTACCAAGCAGTTTGGTGGTGGTCTCGTTACCGGCGACGACCATCAGGAACAGGAAGGCCATGATCTCCTGGTCGCCGAGCCGATCGCCGTCGATCTCGGCGGCGAGGAGTGCCGAGGTGAGATCGTCGGTCGGTTTGCGGCGGCGCTGAGCCACCATATCGGCGTAGTAGACCAGCATCTGTACGGAGGCTTCGATCGCCGATGCAGGCACGTCGGTGACACCGTCGTGCCGGTGTGTCACCTCGTCGGCGAGGGCACGTAGCCGCTCGCGATCGGCCGGGGGTACCCCGACCAGTTCGGAGATGACATCCATGGGCAGCTTGCCGGCGAAGTCGGCGATGTAGTCGAAACTGTCCGACTGCAGTGCGGCGTCCAGATGGGTGTTGGTCAGTTCGAGTACGCGGGTTTCCAGCTCGCGGACCCGACGCGGGGTGAAGCCTCTGGACACCAGGGCGCGAAGACGCAGATGCCCCGGATCGTCCATGGCCAGGAACGACATGGTCCGGTAGGCCTCGGGGGTGCGAGAGATGGGGTCGAGCGACACCCCGAGCTTGTTGGACAGCGCCGCGCTGTTGCGAAACCCCCGGTGCACGTCTTCATGACGGGTCAGCGCCCAGAAGTTGAGCTGCTCGTTGCGGTAGAGCGGGGATTCCGCGCGCAGCCTCCGGTAGTAGGGGTACGGGTTCTCGTGAAAGTCGTAGTCGTACGGGTCCAGCACCAGGGGTACGGCCGCCGCGGTCATTCGTCGGCCCCCAGGATCAGGCCGGCCACATAGCCCAGCCGGTCGGCGACCTGACGATAGGTGAACGCGCCGCTGCCGGCGTGCACCAGAGCACCGAAGTAACTCATCTCGAGCGCGGCGACCGTCCGGTTGTCGGCGTCGGGGCCGAGTGCCGAGCGGATCCTCTTGTGGATTTCGGCGCCGATACGGTCTCGCACGGAGCGGACGGCTCCTTCATTGCTCAGCAATGCGGTGGTACAGGCTGCGGCCACCTCCGGTTCGTCGGCGACCATCAGAGCCAGGCTGCGCAGCGCCTGTTGCACCCGGTTGAGGCGGCTGTCGTTGACATCGGTGAAATACGGCACCTGACGCACCAGATCGAGGTAAACCTCAGCGACCAAGTGGTTCTTCGACGAAAAATAGGTGTACGCCGTCGCGGGAGCCACCCGGGCCTGGGCCGCCACGGCACGAACCGTGAGATCCGCGTACGACGAGGCGCGGAGGGTTTCCAGTCCGGCGACGATGAGCTTCCGGAAGGTCTCCTCCTGTCGCGGCCGCCGGGTTTGGTCACCACCCGCGGGCGCGGTCGCCATCGCATCGCTGGACACATGTCCAAGGTAGTGCCGGCTATCCGACAACTGCAAGAAGCTGCCCTGAAAAGCCACGTCATGAGGTTCTCCCCGAGAGCATGTCCTTGTGTCGCCCCAGCTTCCGGCGCTAGGGTTGACGCTGGTGGTATCGGACAGGTGTCCATCGAATTCCAGGTGGGAGCGTTGATGGCGATAGCGGTCGAGCGCACGAGTGATCTGCTCATCGGGGGGAAGCTGATCCCGGGCGGTGCCGGGCGTTTCCCGACCGTCAACCCGGCCACCGGGGAGGTCCTCGGCACCGCAGCCGATGCCGACGCAGCCGATATGGACCGGGCGATCGACGCGGCCCGCCATGCGTTCGACACCACCGCGTGGGCAACCGATACCGCTCTGCGGGTGCGTTGCCTCCGGCAGCTGCGGGAGGCCATGAGCGATCACCTCGAGGAGTTGCGCGAGATCACCATGGCCGAAGCCGGTGCGCCCCGGATGCTCACCGCCGGTGCGCAATTGGAGGGCCCGGTGGACGATTTGGGTTTTTCCACCGACACCGCGGCCTCCTATCCGTGGCGGACCGATCTCGGTGTGGCCACCCCGATGGGCATCACGACCCAGCGCACGCTGGTCCGCGAGGCCGTCGGCGTGGTGGGTGCCATCACACCGTGGAACTTCCCGCACCAGATCAACCTCGCCAAGCTCGGCCCTGCCCTCGCCGCAGGCAACACCGTCGTGCTCAAACCCGCGCCCGACACCCCCTGGTGCGCCGCGATTCTCGGCGAACTCGCCGCCCACCACACCGAGATCCCGCCGGGTGTGCTGAATATCGTCACAGCACAGGACCATGCGGTCGGGGCGATGTTGACCAGCGACCCGCGCGTCGACATGGTGTCGTTCACCGGGTCGACGGCCACCGGTCGGGCGGTCATGGCGGCCGGGGCGCCCACTGTCAAGAAGGTGTTTCTGGAACTGGGCGGTAAGTCCGCCTTTCTCGTCCTCGACGATGCCGACCTCGCCGCCGCGTGCTCGATGGCGGGGTTCACCGCCGCAATGCATGCCGGGCAGGGTTGTGCGATCACCACCCGACTCGTGGTGCCGCGGGCACATTATGACGATGCCGTCGCCGCCGCGGCCGCCACCATGTCGGGAATCAGACCAGGCGACCCCACCGACCCCGGAACCATCTGCGGGCCGGTGATTTCCGCGCGACAGCGCGACCGGGTGCAGTCCTATCTGGATCTGGCGCTCGCCGAAGGCGGCAGTTTCGCCTGCGGCGGTGGCCGGCCGGCCGGCCGGGATCGCGGTTTCTTCATCGAGCCGACGGTGATCGCCGGGCTGACCAACGATGCCCGGGTGGCACGTGAGGAGATCTTCGGCCCGGTGTTGTCGGTGATCGCCCACGACGGTGACGAAGACGCGATCCGGATCGCCAACGACTCTCCCTACGGTCTGTCCGGCACGGTCTTCAGCTCCGACCCGCGGCGGGCCCAGTCGGTGGCCGACCGCCTGCGGGTCGGCACGGTCAACGTCAACGGCGGGGTCTGGTACTCCGCCGACGTGCCGTTCGGCGGCTACAAACAGTCCGGTGTGGGCCGGGAGATGGGGGTGGCCGGGTTTGAGGAGTACCTGGAGACGAAGGTGATCGCCACCGCGGTCTGAGCCCTCTGTCAACCGCAGAGAACATCGGAGCAGGAGAAAAATGCAATTCACGGACAAGGTGGGCATCGTCACCGGCGCAGGCGGCGGTATCGGACAGGCCTACGCCGAGGCGCTGGCCCGGGAGGGTGCCGCCGTGGTGGTGGCCGATATCAACCTCGACGGTGCCGAGCAGGTGGCGAAGGGGATCGTCGGCAACGGCGGTACCGCGCTCGCTGTGGGTGTCGACGTCTCCGATCCCCACTCCGCCAAGGCGATGGCGGACCGCACACTGGCCGAGTTCGGCGGTATCGACTACCTGGTCAACAACGCCGCGATCTTCGGGGGGATGAAACTCGACTTCCTCATCACCGTGGACTGGGACTACTACAAGAGGTTCATGAGCGTGAATCTCGACGGTGCGCTCGCCTGTACCCGCGCGGTGTACAAGAAGATGGCCAAGCGCGGTGGCGGTGCGATCGTCAACCAGTCCTCCACCGCCGCATGGCTGTATGCGAATTACTATGGTCTGGCGAAGGTCGGGATCAATGGTCTGACCCAGCAACTGTCCCGCGAACTCGGGGGCATGAACATCCGGATCAACGCCATCGCCCCGGGTCCGATCGACACCGAGGCCAACCGCACCACCACCCCGCAGGAAATGGTGGCCGAGATCGTCAACGGTATTCCGCTGAGCCGGATGGGTCAGCCCGAGGATCTGGTGGGTATGTGCCTGTTCCTGCTCTCGGACCAGGCGAACTGGATTACCGGTCAGATCTTCAATGTCGACGGCGGGCAGATCATCCGTTCATAGCCGAATGACGCAGTGGGCCCCGGATTCAGGGGATGCCGGCGGTGCCACCGGTCCAGGGGAGCAGAGGTGCCAACGGCCCAGGGAAGCAGAGGAGCCAAGTCATGACCGATATCAGAATCGGCTACATCGGGCTGGGCAGCATGGGCGCCCCGATGGCCTCCCGCCTGATCGGCTGGCCCGGCGGACTCGTGGTCTACGACGTGCGCGACGAGGCCACGGTCCCGTTTGCCGGGACCGGTTCCGATATCGCCGGCTGTATCGGCGATGTTGCGACCGCCGACCTCATCAGCGTCACCGTTCTCGACGACGACCAGGTGCGCGAGGTGGTGGCCGATCTGACTCGCCATGCGGCACCGGGCACGGTGATCGCGGTGCACTCCACCATCGGTGATGCCACTGCGGTAGAACTGGCCGGTCACGGGGAAGCGAGAGGGATACACGTCATCGATGCGCCGGTCAGCGGCGGCGCCGGCGCCGCGTCCAGCGGCGAACTGGCCACCATGGTCGGCGCGCCCCGGGAGATCTACGAGCGGGTCAAACCGGTTTTCCGGCGCTGGGCCTCGCTGGTGATCCACGCCGGCGAGCCCGGAGCCGGGACCCGGATGAAACTGGCCCGCAACATGCTCACCTTCACCGCGTTCGCCGCGGCGTGCGAGGCGATGAGCCTCGCCGAGGCTGCCGGCCTCGACCTGCAGGCGCTGGGGCGGGTGGTGCGCCACACCGACTCGCTCACCGGCGGCCCTGGAGCCATCATGGTCCGGGACAACATGCACGAGTTGGACCCAGGTCACTGGTTGTACGACACCTTCACCCATACCCGGATACTGGGGGAGAAGGATCTGAGCCTGGCTGTGGCCCTGGGTGATTCGGTGGACATAGATCTGCCGCTCGCGCAGATCGCGCTACGCAATCTGGCGGACGGTCTCGGTGTGCCGCACCGAGATCGGAGATGAGTGAGGGTTGACACATGGACGAACTGCGCCGCAGGGGCCTGGCCAAGATGAATGAGGTCTACGGGTGGGAGATGCCGGACCTGCCGGGAGACTACTTCGCCCTCACCGCCGACCATCTCTTCGCCGATATCTGGAGCCGACCGGGCCTGTCGATGCGGGACAAGCGGATCATGACTTTGTCGGTGGTCACCGCCCTGGGTCTGCGGGACCTGGCTGAGATCCAGGTCAACGCCACTTTGCACAACGCCGAGATGACCGAGGCCGAATTGCGCGAGATGGCCGTCTTCATCACCCACTACGTGGGATTCCCGCTCGGGTCGACCTTCAACTCCGTCGTCGAGAAGGTGATCGCCAAACGGTCCGAGGCGGGGGGGCCGGCCGGCGGGGCCGGCCCCAAGGGCTGACGTCACCATCCCACGGCTACGCCATAGGCCGGGGAGCCGAGGGTGGAGATCGCGGCACGGGCCGTCAGCCTGCCAACTGCGAACGGCCAGCGGGGGTTTCGCGCGCAGAGCCGCCGGACGTTCAGTACCGCGCCGGTCGCCGGAGTCAGTCCCACCGAACAGATCGTCGCCATTGCCGCGGTGATCGGACCATCGGTGCTGCAGCTCTCCGGGGCGAGGAGCGCGGCAGGTCTTGCGGTTCATCGACACGGGCCGAGCGTCGTGGTTAGGGTGTGAGCCTGTGCGCGTCCTCGTAATCGGATCCGGTGCCCGCGAACATGCCCTGATGCTCGGGCTGAAGAACGATCCGGGAGTCGACTTCCTCGCTATCGCGCCCGGTAACGCCGGTACCGCGGCGCTCGGCGCGCAATTTGACGTCGATGTCACCTCCCCCGCCGAGGTCGTCGAGCTCGCCTCCCGGGTCCGGGCCGATCTGGTGGTGATCGGACCGGAGCTGCCGCTGGTGCTGGGGGTGGCCGACGACGTCCGGGCCGCGGGTATCGCCTGCTTCGGGCCCTCAGCGCAGGCCGCCCGGATCGAGGGGTCCAAGACCTTCGCCAAGGAGGTGATGGCTGCTGCCGGCGTGCGGACGGCCGTCAGCGAAACCGTCGACAGTCCCGCTGTCCTGGATACCGTGCTGGACCGGTTCGGGCCCGCGGCCGGGCAGCAGGCCTGGGTGGTCAAGGATGACGGGCTGGCCGCCGGGAAGGGTGTTGTCGTGACCGCCGATCGAGCGGCTGCCCGGGCGCATGCGGCCGTCCTCCTGGAGTCGGGGCATCCGGTGGTGCTGGAATCGTTCCTCGACGGCCCCGAGGTGTCGCTGTTCTGTCTCGTCGACGGGTCGACCGTCGTGCCGTTGCTGCCTGCCCAGGACTCCAAACGGGTCGGTGACGGGGACACCGGACCCAATACCGGCGGGATGGGCGCCTACGCGCCGTTGCCCTGGTTGCCGGCTGCGGTCACGGCGGCGATCGTCGAAGAGGTTGTCAAACCCGTAGCCGCCGAACTCGTCGCACGCGGCTGCCCGTTCTCCGGCCTGCTTTACGCCGGCCTGGCGATCACCGCCGATGGTCCGGCTGTCATCGAATTCAACTGCCGCTTCGGCGACCCCGAAACCCAGGCCGTGCTGGCCCTTTTGGGGTCCCCGCTCGGCGCGCTGCTGTACGCCACCTCGACTGGAACGCTGGCCGATGTCCCGCCGTTGCGGTGGCAGGACGGGTACGCCGTCACCGTCGTCCTGGCGGCGGAGAACTACCCCGGCCCTCCCCGGGTTGGTGATGTGATCGACGGCGCGGACGGTGTTGGGATCCTGCATGCCGGAACCGCCGTCCGCGGCGATGGTGCGGTGATCTCCGCCGGGGGCCGGGTGCTCTCGGCCGTCGGAACCGGTCCCGATCTGGCCGCCGCCCGGGATCGCGTCTACCGGAACTTGGCTGCGGTCCATCTGCCGGGTGGTCACTGTCGTACCGATATCGGCCTCGCGGCGGCAACGGGAACGGTCTCTCTCTGAGTGACCGGCCACTTCCGCTAAACCGCGATAGTGAAGCGGTCACGCTGGCAGCATTGCCAGCGTGACCGCAGCGGTGACTCCCAAGGGCGAGCGACGTCGCCACGCGCTGGTCCGCGCGGCCGCTGAGTTGTTGTGCGAGGGCGGTTTCGAGGCAGTGCGACACCGGGCCGTCGCCGAGCGGGCGGGCATACCGCTGGCGTCGACGACCTACTACTTCGCGTCACTGGAGGAGCTGGTGGCCAATGCGGTCGAGTATCTCGGCGCGGCAGAGTCGAGTGCGCTGCGCACCCGGGTCGATGAGTTGCCGAGACGGCGCCGCGGCGCCGAGGCCGCCGCCGATGTCCTCGTTGATCTGCTCGCTGCGGAGACCACACGCGAGCAACTCATCTCGCGCTATGAGCGTTATATCGCCTGTGCCCGATACCCGGGGCTGCGCGGTCTGGAGCGGCGGCTGTTGCAACAGCGTCTCGATACCGTCGGCGAGGCGATGGCCAGATCCGGCCGTCGCACCCGGCCCGACATGATGACGGCGCTGCTCTACTCTGTCGAGGGCGCCGTGCTGTCTGCGCTGGTCAACGATGACGTTGGGCCGCGCGAGAGCGTTCGTGCCACTCTGGTGGACGTGATTGACGTACTGGCACCGATCGAACAACGGATCTGACGATGGACCTCTCCGATATCGCCCGCCCGGTGACGGGTCTGCTCGACGGCGCGATGGACCGTGCGCTCGTACTCGGCTATACCAGGATCGGTCCGGGACTGCGCCGGCGCTGGTGGCCGGCGGACCCGGCGCCGGATGCGCTGGCCGGTAAGCGGGTGCTCGTCAGCGGGGCAACCGCCGGGATCGGGCTGGAGATGGCCCGGGCCTTCGCCGGACTTGGGGCCACCGTCCACCTGCTCGGCCGTAGCCCCGCGAAGGTGGAACGCTGCGTCGGGCAGATCGCCGGGCAGGTCCCCGGCTCCGAACTGGTGGGCGAGGTCTGTGATATCTCCGACCTGGAGGCGGTCGCGGCCTGGACCACTGACTTCGCCAACCGGGTGGCCGCACTGGACGGGCTGGTGCACAACGCCGGACTGATGCCCAGGGAGCGCGGTGTCACGCGGCAGGGTCATGAATTGCAGCTGGCCACCCACATTCTGGGTCCGCACCTGATGACCGAACGACTCTTGCCGTTGCTGCGGGCGGCCGGCGGAGCGTCGGTGGTGTTCGTGTCCTCGGGCGGGATGTACAGCACCCCGCTGGTCATCGATGACCTGGAGTCCCTTCGCGACTACAACGGGGTGCGTACCTATGCCCGCACCAAACGGATGCAGGTGGTGCTGGCCGATGCGTGGGCACACCGGTTGGCCGGTACCGACATCAAGGTGGAGAGTATGCATCCCGGCTGGGTGGACACCCCCGGCGTGGCCGAGTACCTGCCCCGGTTCCGGGTCATCACCAGACCGTTGCTGCGCGGGCTCGCCGACGGTGCCGATACCGTGGTGTGGCTGGTGGCCACCCGCCCGCACTCGGAGCCTGGCCACTTCTGGCACGATCGCGCCCAGCGGCCGACCACCTTCGGCTGGCAGCGCACCGAGAACCCGGCCCGGGTACGACGGTTTCTGCAACAGGTCAGCGATCTCACCGGGACACCGAACACCTGGGCCTGACACCTGGCCCTGTGCGAAACCTGGCGGGTGAAACGTGGCCGGGCCTCAAGACCTCACCAGCGTCGGCGTGACGATGCACCCGGTGTCGGTGTCGCCGTAGATCGTCACGTCCCCCGGCCGCTCGCTGGCATACCGGGCCAGATACGCGCACAGCACGGCGTCGACGGGGTCCTCGGCGCGCCGCAATTGGGCCTTGGTGGTGGCGGTCAGCACGGAATGGCGTAACCGGGTCCAGTCGTCCAGACCGAGGTCGAGCCCGGGCCGGGCCGATCGCAGTCCCTCGATGAACTCCATCAGCCGGGTCAACTCCGAGCGCAGCAGGGTCAGGTCGCGCCCCGGTTTCCGCTTGTATTTCAGGGTGCGCGTGACACCGAACAGCGCGACGGTGGCGGCATGCGGATAGACCTCCAAGGCGCGCCGCGCCGCCGATGAGGCGGGGTCCAGGTCCAGGCCGAGGGTGCTGCACAGCCGGGCGCCACGGCCACCATCGGCGAACCAGGCCAGCCCGGTGTTCGCCGGGTGTGCCCCGGCGTCGAAACGCCGGAAATCCTTGTTCAGCGCAGCCTCGCAGGGGCGGTTGCCGGTGGCGTTGGTGACCACCAGCGGTGCGTCGACGGCCACCACGCAGTTGCCCCCGGTATAGGGCCGCAGCGCGGCGAGCAGATCAGCGTCATCCCCGGCGACCCCGATGTGGCACAGCGTCCCGGTCTCGTCGAGGGCCGCCACCCCGGTCGGGTTGCGCTGCCCCCAGGCCAGATCGACGCCGACGAAGTACATGCGCTCAACCGTAGGCCGCCGAACCGTAAGCTCTCAGTTCGTGACCATCCCCAATGTCCTGGCCAGCCGCTACGCCAGCGCCGACATGGTGGCAATCTGGTCCCCGCAGGCCAAGATCATCGCCGAACGGCAGCTGTGGGTCGCTGTGCTGCGGGCGCAACGTGAACTCGGGGTGGACGTCCCCGAGGCTGCGATCGCCGATTACGAGCGGGTTCTCCGCCAGGTCGATCCCGATTCGATCGCCGCCCGCGAACGGGTGCTGCGCCATGACGTCAAGGCCCGGATAGAGGAGTTCAACGCCCTGGCCGGACACCAACAGGTGCACAAGGGCATGACCAGCCGCGATCTCACCGAGAACGTCGAACAACTCCAGATCCGACGGTCGCTGGACCTCGTCCACGCCCACGGTGTGGCCGTCGCGGCCCGGCTGGCTGAACGGGCCGTCGGCTATCGCGACCTGGTGATGGCCGGGCGCAGCCACAACGTTGCCGCGCAGGCCACGACGCTGGGTAAGCGGTTCGCCTCAGCGGCTCAGGAGACGTTGATCGCGCTGCGTCGCATCCGGGAACTGATCGACCGCTACCCGCTGCGTGGGATCAAGGGCCCGATGGGCACCGCTCAGGACATGCTCGACCTGTTCGACGGAGATATCGGCCGGCTCGCCGAACTCGAGCGCCGCGTCGCCGGGCACCTGGGCTTCACCGCCGTGTTCGACAGCGTCGGCCAGGTGTACCCGCGGTCACTGGACCATGATGTCGTCTCCGCGCTGGTCCAACTCGGCGCCGGCCCGTCATCACTAGCTCATACGGTCCGGCTGATGGCCGGCCACGAACTCGTCACCGAGGGTTTCGCGGCCGGTCAGGTCGGATCCTCGGCGATGCCGCACAAGATGAACACCCGCAGCTGCGAACGGGTCAACGGTCTGCAGGTGGTGCTGCGCGGCTATGCCGCCATGGCGGCGGAACTGGCTGGGGCGCAATGGAATGAGGGTGACGTGTTCTGCTCGGTGGTGCGCCGCGTGGCGCTGCCGGACGCGTTCTTCGCGATCGACGGTCAGATCGAGACCTTCCTGACGGTACTGGCGGAATTCGGCGCTTATCCGGCCGTCATTCAGCGTGAACTCGACCGCTACCTACCGTTCCTGGCCACCACCAAGATCCTGATCGCCGCGGTGCGGGCCGGGATGGGCCGCGAAGCAGCCCACGAGGTGATCAAGGAGCAGGCGGTGGCGGTGGCGCTGGCCATGCGCGAAGACGGGGCCGAACCGGACCTGCTTGACCGGTTGGCCGCCGACCCGCGATTGCCCTTGGATCGCGCCGATCTGGACGCCGCGCTCGACGACCGGAGCTCGTTCACCGGAGCGGCCGCTGAACAGGTGGACCGGGTGGTCGTGGCGGTCGGGGAGTTGGTGGACGGTGATCCGGAAGCGGCCCGCTACGTCCCGGGGACGATTCTGTAACCGGCGTCGGCAGCGCGGCCGGCCGTGCCGGATACCGTGACAAGGTAATCCGAGGGCGGTCGGACACCGACGCACGTTTCACGGATATCGGTTCCGGCCGAGCCATCGCCCCATGATCGAGACCCTCGCCCGCGCATCTCGATCGGGATGGATTCGGGATGCATGGGGTGCCGAACCGCCGAGCAGCGCCCGCTAGCGCGCCGACGTCACCCGCGCAACGCCGGCGGAGCGAAGTTCCAGGGCGGCCAGGCCCCGCACGGCCACCGGATCCTGATGCCGCCAGGCGCCGACCGGGTCGTGGCTGACCTCGGTGAGTCTGCGCAGTGGGCGGTTGGCCAGCGCCCGCAGTGCCAGCAGTTGCTCACCGGCCGGAGTCTGGGCCAGCGCGATGACCGTCCACTTGCGGCGGAAGAATCGGATTCGCAGGAACAACCAGGGCATACCCACCGCGAGCATGGGCGGCGCCGCCACGGCGATCGCGAGCAGCACCGCCAGCCAGGTGGCGGTGCTGTTGAGGCTCTGGCCCGCCCCGGCCAGATCCAGTGCGGCCTCGCTGGCGGCCCGCAGGGGTTTGGCGACCGCATCACCGACCAGGGGCAGCCGGTCGGCACTATCGCCGGCTGAATTGAGGTTGTCGGAGATCCCGTTGGCCCCGCTCTGCACCTGGGTGCCGACCGTTGCGAAGGTTGCGATCGCGTGATGCACGGCCAGGCCGACCAGGACCCAGACGGTGAACCACGCCGCGATCATCAGGTCACCGACGAGTTGGGCGGTCAATCGTGCGGGCGTGGTGGCGTAGGGCAGGAAGCGCGACTTCATGCATCCGATCCCAGCACAGGCCGGGCTCCGGCGGCCGATAGTCTGACCCGGTGCGTCCTGCCCTGACCGACTACCGGCACCTGGCCAGCGGGAAAGTACGTGAGCTCTACGGCATCGATGACGAGCATCTGCTGTTCGTCGCGACCGACCGCATCTCGGCCTTCGATCACATCCTGGACACGCTGATCCCGGACAAGGGCCGGATTCTGACCGCGATGAGCGTCTTCTTCTTCGGGTTCGTATCGGACCGGGCGGGGGTACCCAACCACCTCGCCGGTCCGCCCGACGATCCGCGCATCCCGGCGGAGGTTCTCGGCCGCGCACTGGTGGTCCGCCGACTGGAGATGGTGCCCGTGGAGTGCGTCGCCCGTGGCTACCTCACCGGCTCGGGTCTGCTGGACTACCAGCGCACCGGTGCGGTGTGCGGTATCGAACTCCCGGACGGTCTGGTCGAAGCCAGTAGATTCGGCAGCCCGCTGTTCACGCCGGCGACCAAGGCCGAGATCGGGGCGCACGACGAGAACATCACCTTCGGGCGGGTCGCGGAGATGGTCGGCGAACCCCGGGCCGGCGAGCTGCGCGATCTGACATTGCAGACCTATGACCATGCCGCCGACTACGCGCTGACCAAGGGAATCATCATCGCCGACACCAAGTTCGAATTCGGTGCCGACCCCGACGGTCGGCTCTTGCTGGCCGACGAGGTATTCACCCCTGATTCGTCGCGGTACTGGCCGGCCGACACCTATGCCGAGGGGGTGGTGCAGCCGAGTTTCGACAAGCAGTTCGTCCGGGACTGGCTCACCGGGCCGCGGTCGGGCTGGGATCGGCACGGTTCGACACCGCCCCCGCCGTTGCCCGCCGATATCGTCGAGGTGACCCGGACACGCTATATCGATGCCTACGAGCGGATTTCCGGGTATCGGTTCGCCGACTGGATAGGTCCGAACGCATGACGGCTCCGGTGCCCAAGCGGGTCGACACCGAACGTATCCACCACGACGATGTGTTCGTCGATCCCTATGAGTGGATGCGGGACAAATCAGACCCGGAGGTGATTGCGCACCTCGAGGCGGAGAACGCCCACGTCGAGGAGGAAACCGCCTACCAGGAACCGTTGCGGCGGAAAATCTTCGACGAGATCAAATCGCGTACCAAGGAGACCGACCTGTCGGTTCCGCTGCGCCGCGGCGACTGGTGGTACTACGGGCGAAGCTTCGAGGGCAAGCAGTATGCGGTGCATTGCCGGGCGCCGGTGGCCGGGCCCGACGACTGGGACCCGCCGGTGTTCGACGAACATACCGACATCGCCGGCGAACAGGTCCTCCTCGACGAGAACGGTGAGGCCGAGGGTCACGATTACTTCGCGGTCGGCGCAGCTACCATCAGCCCGGACGGCACCATGCTGGCGTACTCGGTCGATGTCGTCGGCGATGAGCGATATACGTTGCGCTTCAGGGATATCGGTACAGGTTCGTTCCTTCCCGATCGGGTAACCGGGATCTCCGCCGGGGTCACCTGGTCAGCCGATAGCACCTGCGTCTACTACACCACGGTCGATGAGTCGTGGCGGCCCGATACCGTCTGGCGTCACCGTCTCGGAGCCGAGGGTCACGACGAACAGGTGTTCACCGAGCCCGACGAGAGATTCTGGGTGGCGGTGGGCCGCACCCGTTCGGATGCCTACATCCTGATCGCGGTTGGTTCGGCAGTCACCTCGGAGGTCTGGGTCGCCGACGCATCCGACCCGCAGGCCGAGTTCACCTCCGTGCTCCCGCGCCGCGAGGGGGTTGAGTACGCCGTTGAACATGCGGTGGTCGACGGTCAGGACCGCTTCCTGATCCTGCACAACGACGGGGCGCCGAATTTCACTCTCGTCGAGGCTCCGGTGGATGACCTGCGAGCGCCCCGGACCCTGATCCCTCCGCGCGATGATGTGCGACTCGAGGGTGTCGACGCGTTCTCCGACCACATCGTCGTGCACTACCGCCGGGAGGCGTTGCCCAGGCTGCAACTGTGGCCGATCGTCGACGGACAGGGCTACGCAACCCCGGGCGAGATCACCTTCGACTCGGACTTGATGGCATCCGGTCTCGGCGGTAACCCGAATTGGATCTCGCCGCGGCTGCGGATCGGGGCGACATCCTTCCTGACCCCGATGCGCATCTACGATATCGACCTCAACACCGGGCAGCGCACGCTGCTTCGGGAGCAGCCGGTCCTCGGTGGTTATCGCCGCGAGGACTATGTCGAGCGACGAGACTGGGCCCTGGCCGAGGACGGCACCCGCATCCCGATTTCGCTGATCCACCGCGCCGATGCGGAGTTCCCCGCGCCGACCGTGCTGTACGGCTACGGGGCCTACGAATCCAGCGAGGATCCCCGGTTCTCCATCGCGCGGCTGTCACTGCTGGACCGGGGCATGGTGTTCGCGATCGCCCACACCCGTGGCGGCGGCGAGATGGGCCGACTGTGGTATGAGCGTGGCAAACTGCTCGAGAAGAAAAACACCTTCACCGACTTCATCTGTGCTGCAGAACATCTCGTCGATATCGGATTGACCGTGCCACGGAAACTCGTCGCTCTCGGGGGCAGTGCGGGCGGGCTGCTGATGGGGGCGGTGGCCAATATGGCGCCGCAGTTGTTCGCCGGGATCCTGGCCCAGGTGCCCTTCGTCGATCCGTTGACGACGATCCTGGATCCGTCGCTTCCGTTGACCGTGACCGAATGGGACGAATGGGGCAATCCGCTGCAGGACCCCAGCGTCTACTTCTACATGAAATCCTATTCGCCGTACGAGAATGTGGAGGCCAAGGATTATCCGGCGATCCTGGCGATGACTTCCCTGCACGATACCCGGGTGTTCTACGTCGAACCTGCGAAATGGGTTGCTGCGCTGCGTCATACGAAGGTCGACTCGAAACCGGTGCTGTTGCGCACCCAGATGTCGGCCGGCCACGGCGGTATCAGCGGACGTTATGAGCGATGGCGCGAGACGGCCTTCCAGTACGGGTGGCTGCTGGCCACAGCGGACCCGGACCGATTCGGGCCCCCCGCCGGGTGATGACGGATCGGCAGGTGCGCTCCGGTGGAGACAGGCCGTGGCACTGTCGTTGACATGAGGGCAAAACACCATGTGCCCGTCAACTTCTGGTCACCGGCTGGACACCCGGGTCGCAGATGATCGTGAACATGTCAGCGGAGTTGCTTCTGTCCATCTCGGGGATCAGCGATCGGACGCTATCCGACGTCGAGGAGTTCCGGGGGGCTCTCGACGGCCGTGGGGTACCGGTCTCGCTGCTCGTAGCGCCCCGTCGCGCACACGGTTACCGGCTCGAATCCGATCCGGTCACTGCGCAGTGGCTGCGATCCTGCCGCGCCCGCGGCGATGCGATCGTGCTGCACGGCTTCGACCAGGGGGCCGGCAAACGGGGACGCCGCGAATTCGCCGTCGCTGCCGCGCATGAGGCGAATCTGCGGCTGATCGCGGCGGACCGCATTCTGGAACGGATCGGGCTGCGGACCCGGTTATTTGCCGCCCCTGGCTGGACGGCGTCCACTGGCACCGTCAGGGCGTTGCCGCGCAATGGGTTCCGACTGCTGATCGGTCGAACGGAGACCACGGACTTGGTCTCCGGGATGTCCCGGCGGAGTCGGATGATCGGCATCGGTAGCGGATTCCCGAAGAAATCATGGTGGTGTCGCCGGGTGGTACCGCTCGCCGATCGGACGGCGCGCGGCGGGGCAACCGTACGCCTGGCAATCGCCGCAGGCCGCCTCGGCAAGGGCGATACCCGACAACTGGTCCTCGATGCCGTGGACACCGCCCTGGATCATGGTTGCGTGCCGGCGGTGTACCGCTGGGAGTCGCGTCCGGCGCTCAGGGGTGCGGCCTGAGGTCACTAGCGGCTGGTTCCGCCGGCAGTGGTGGCGATCCCGCCATCGACCGGGATGACCGCCCCGTTGACATAGGAACCAGCGCGGCTGGACAGGAACACCGCGGTACCGGCCATATCGTCATCGCGACCTATCCGCCGCAACGGGGCCGCTGCGGCGATCGCCTCGCCGAACGCCTCCAGAGTGGCGGCCATCATCTTCGATGGAAACGGCCCGGGTGCGATTGCGTTGACCGTCACATGCTGCGGACCGAGCTCCTTGGCCAGCACCCGGGTCAACTGGTGCACGGCGGCCTTGCTGGCAGAGTAGGAGTAGGTCGGCATCGGGCTGACCTGGATACCGTCGATGCTTCCGATATTGATGATCCGGGCCGGATCCTCCGGGCTGGCTGCCCGGCGCAACGCCGGCAACAGTTCCTGGACCATCCAGAACGGTGACTTGACGTTCAAGTCGAGCACCCGATCCCACGCTGCTGCGGGAAAGGAGTCCAGCGGCTCGCCCCAGGTGGCTCCGGCGTTGTTGACCAGAATGTCCAGGGAATCGGTGTCCGCGAGCACTTCGGCGGCCAGTCGCGCGCACTCCTGTTGACGGGACAGGTCGGCGGGAACGGCGCGAACCGGCCCGAACTCTGACAATGCTGCCACCGCCTGGTCGCATCCGTCGGATTTGCGGGAACTGACCACCACGGAGGCACCGGCTTGAAGCAGTCCGCGAGCGATCATCATGCCGATACCGCGGGTGCCGCCGGTGACCAGCGCGGTCTTGCCGGTGAGGCCGAAAAGCCGGTCCAGATGCGGTGCGCTCATACGAGTATCCCTTCAACGGTCAGAACCGTACCGAGTTCTCCTCGGTCAGCACCCGGAAGTCGGTATCGGTCATCTCGGCCAGGCGACCGTAGTAAATCCCCCGGGCCTCCGGCGCGATGATGCCCTGATGGATCGGCACGGCGTGCCGCGGGGCCACCGCGCGCAGATAGTCCACGGCTTCGGAGATCTTCATCCACGGGGCCGCCGCGGGTGTGGCCAGCACCTCCACCGGTTCCTCCGGTACGAACAGCGCGTCACCGGGATGCATCAGCTTCGCGGGGTGTTCGCGATCTCCGACCAGGTAGGACATGTTGTCGATCACCGGGATCTCGGGATGGATAACGGCGTGGCGTCCCCCCACGCCGCGGATGGTGAGGCCGTCGACGGTGAAGCGGTCACCGACTTCCACGGCGCGCCACGCACCGCCGAGTAACGCGGCGGTCTGCGGGTCTGCGTACAGGGCCGCCGTCGGGTTGGCCTCGACCAGGGCCGGCAGCCGTTGTGGGTCGGCGTGGTCCGGGTGCTGATGGGTGAGCAGGATCGCCGAGAGGCCGGTGATGCCCTCGAACCCGCGGGAGAAGTTGCCGGGATCGAACAGGATCCGCGCGACACCAAACTCCGCGAGCAGACATGAATGACCGAAATGCGTCAACTCCATGGTTACGATTGTGCGCGCACAGGAGGCGGCGCATGCGGATGGCCCTCACCACGCTTTCGGCGTTGGTCGTGGCGGCGGGCGTCGCCGTCGCCCCGCCGGTGGGCGCCGAACCGGCCAACACCTGCCCGCCGACCTGCAACCGCATCCCGGCGGCCGCGTGGGTCGCCCCGCCGGCCATCCCGTTGGACTCCAGCTACGACTGGCCGCAGCTCGCCGGGCTTGCGGTGACCGCCCGCACGCCGCGCTTTCGCTTCGAGGAAATCTGCGCCACCCCGGCCGACCCCGCCGACCCGCGCAACTACGCGATCGCCGAGCGGGCGGTGGTGACGAATCCAGCCGGTCAATGGCAGTTGCAGGCTCAGGTGGTGCACTGGAGCGGTGAGACCTGGCGCGGTGGCCAACTCGCCGAGGAGCTTTTCGCGGCGGCCGCATCGCAGTTGCGCGCCTGCCAGGCGACCAACGGTGAGACCTCCCCGTCGCTGATCGTGGATCAGCCCAACCGGCTGGCCGCTGTCATCAGCGGCCCGGTGATCCTGCACCAGTATCTGCTGGCCGATCCGGTCAACAGCACCATCACCGAGTTGGCACTCTGGTCGCAGTCGCCGCCGCAGGATCCGTGGCCGCTCATCACCGACACCGGCGTCCTCGATGCCCTCGCCGCGCCTCTGTGCACCGCCTACCTCGGTTCCTGCCCGTGATCCGCCGGTAGGATTCAGCCCGCACCATCCGCCGACGTCAGAGGAGCTTGGAGTGGCTCGGGTAACAGTGATCGTGATGCCCAAAGCCGAGATTCTTGACCCGCAGGGTCAGGCCATCGTCGGCGCTCTGGGTCGACTCGGCCACGCCGGCATCTCGGATGTGCGGCAGGGCAAGCGATTCGAGTTAGACGTCGACGAAAGCGTCACCGATGATGAACTGGCCGAGATCGCCGGTTCGCTGCTCGCCAACACCGTGATCGAAGACTGGTCGGTCATCCGGGAACAGATATGACCGCCAGGGTGGGGGTCATCACCTTCCCCGGCACCCTCGACGATGTCGACGCAGCCCGGGCCGTCCGGCTGTCGGGGGCCGAACCGGTGAGCCTCTGGCATGCCGACGCCGATCTGAAGGGGGTGGACGCGGTCGTTGTGCCGGGCGGTTTTTCCTATGGTGACTACCTGCGCTGCGGTGCGATCGCGAAGTTCGCTCCGGTGATGGGAGAGGTCCTCAACGCGGCCGGACGCGGGATGCCGGTGCTGGGCATCTGCAACGGTTTTCAGATCCTCTGCGAGGCCGGGTTGCTGCCTGGCGCACTCACCCGCAACGCGGGACTGCACTTCGTCTGCCGGGACGTGTGGCTGACGGTGGAGTCCACCACCACGGCCTGGACCGCACGATACGAGTCGGGTGCGGAGTTGCTGGTTCCGCTCAAATCCGGCGAAGGTCGTTATGTGGCAAGTGAATCGGTGCTCGACGAACTCGAAGCCGGCGGGCGGGTGGTGTTCCGGTACGCCGAGAACCCCAACGGCTCCCTGCGTGATATCGCCGGAATCAGCTCGGCCGACGGCCGGGTCGTCGGGCTGATGCCACACCCCGAACATGCTATCGAGGCGCTGACCGGACCCTCAGATGACGGCCTGGGCCTCTTCTACTCGGCCCTCGACGCGGTCCTGGCCGCCTGATCATGACAGGGGCCACGGCACGCGGACTGTGTGAGTTCGTCGATGTCTCCCCGTCGCCGTTTCACGTCTGCGCCACCGTGGCCCAACGGCTGCGCTCGGCCGGCTACACCGAACTCGCCGAGACCGAACGCTGGCCCGAGGCCGGGGCCGGACGGTATTTCACCATTCGGGCCGGGTCGCTGATCGCCTGGCACACCTCGGCCGGTCCGGCCCGCCCGTTCCGGATCGTCGGCGGTCACACCGACAGCCCCAACCTGCGGGTCAAGCAGCGTCCCGACCGTGCCGTCGCCGGCTGGCAGGTGGTGGCACTGCAACCGTACGGCGGCGCGTGGCTGAACTCCTGGCTGGATCGTGATCTCGGTGTGAGTGGCCGGCTATCGGTTCGCGATCCGGATGCGGCCGGCGGGGTCGGGAATCGGCTTGTCCAGATCGATGAGCCACTGCTGCGGGTTCCGCAGTTGGCCATTCATCTCGCTGAGGATCGCGCCGCGGTGAAACTCGACCCGCAGCGGCACCTCAACGCCGTCTGGGGCGCCGGCGAACAGCCAGGGTCGCTATACGCCTATGTCGCCGAACGGGCCGGGGTGGCACCCGCCGATCTGCTGTCGGCCGACCTGATGACCCATGATCTCGCACCGTCTCGGCTGATCGGTGCCGACGCCGACCTCGTCAGCGCACCCAGGCTGGATAACCAGGGCACCTGTTATTCCGGCCTGGAGGCCCTGCTGGCCGCCGAACCGGGCGCCTACCTGCCGGTTCTGGCACTCTTCGACCACGAGGAGGTCGGTTCCACCTCCGGCCACGGGGCTCAGAGCGATTTCCTGCCCGCCACCCTGGAGCGGATCGTGCTCGCCGCCGGCGGGGACCGGCAGGACTTCCTGCGACTGGCGACCGCCTCGATGGTGGCCTCCGGCGACATGGCCCATGCGACCCACCCGAACTATCCCGACCGCCACGAGCCCGGCCACCCCGTCGCAGTCAACGCCGGTCCGGTGCTGAAGGTTCAGCCCAACCTGCGCTATGCCACCGACGGCCGAACGGCGGCGGCCTTCGAACTGGCCTGCCGTCAGGCCGGGGTGTCGCTACAGCGCTACGAGCATCGCGCCGACCTGCCGTGCGGATCGACAATCGGCCCGATGACCGCCGCGCGCACCGGAATCCCGACCGTCGATGTCGGGGCGCCGCAGTTGGCCATGCACTCGGCCCGCGAGCTGATGGGTGCCGCCGATGTCGGGGCGTATGCCGCGGCGTTGGCGGCATTCCTGTCACCCGCTTGAACACGGGCGTGCCATGGTGCCGTTCTGGGCGGCCGGTCCATGTCGCCGTTCTGTGCCGCCGCACCGGTGATTGACGCTCACTAGACTCGATCCCCGTGAACTCCGTTGACACCGTCGACCATGCCGCGGCCAGCCCCGATCAGCCGCAGCCTTACCGGGAACTCGGCCTCAAGGACGACGAGTACCAGCGCATCCGCGATATCCTCGGAAGGCGTCCCACCGATGCCGAACTGGCCATGTACTCGGTCATGTGGAGTGAGCACTGCTCGTACAAGTCCTCCAAGGTGCACCTGCGCTATTTCGGCGAGACCACCACCGACCAGATGCGTCGCTGCATGCTGGCCGGCATCGGGGAGAACGCCGGGGTGGTCGACATCGGCGACGGATGGGCGGTCACCTTCAAGGTGGAGTCGCACAACCACCCGTCCTATGTGGAGCCCTATCAGGGTGCGGCCACCGGGGTGGGTGGCATCGTGCGCGACATCATGGCCATGGGGGCCCGGCCGGTGGCGGTGATGGACCAGTTGCGGTTCGGCGCGGCCGACGCCCCCGACACCCGCCGGGTACTCGACGGGGTGGTGCGCGGGATCGGTGGCTACGGTAATTCGCTGGGCCTGCCGAATATCGGCGGCGAAACGGTGTTCGACCCCTCCTACGCGGGCAACCCGTTGGTCAACGCGATGTGTGTCGGGGTGCTGCGCAAGGAGGACCTGCACCTGGCGTTCGCCTCCGGCGCGGGGAACAAGATCATCCTGTTCGGGGCGCGCACCGGCCTCGACGGGATCGGCGGGGTGTCGGTGCTGGCAAGTGACACCTTCTCGGGCGATGAATCAGGAACGGGCCGCAAGAAGCTCCCCAGCGTCCAGGTGGGCGACCCGTTCACCGAGAAGGTGCTCATCGAGTGTTGCCTGGATCTGTATGCCTCCGGCCTGGTGATTGGCATTCAGGATCTCGGCGGCGCCGGATTGTCCTGTGCCACCTCGGAGTTGGCTTCCGCCGGGGACGGCGGTATGGCGATTGAGTTGGACAAGGTGCCGCTGCGTGCGGCGAATATGACGCCGGCCGAGGTGCTCTCCAGCGAGTCCCAGGAACGCATGTGCGCGGTGGTCTCGCCGGAGAATGTCGAGAGTTTCATGGCGGTGTGCCGCAAGTGGGACGTGCTCGCGACCGTGATCGGCGAAGTCGCCGAGGGGGACCGGCTGACGATCACCTGGAACGGCGATACCGTCGTCGACGTGCCGCCGCGCACCGTCGCCCACGAGGGCCCGGTCTATCAGCGGCCGCTGGCCCGTCCGGAGAGCCAGGACGCCCTCAACGCCAGTACCTCCGGCGGGCTGCCGCGGCCGAGGACCGGGGAACAATTGCGCGCCACAGCACTTTCGCTGCTGGGCAGCCCGCACCTGTGCAGCCGGGCGTTCATCACCGAGCAGTACGACCGCTACGTACGCGGCAACACCGTGCTCGCCGAGCACGCCGACGGCGGTGTGCTGCGCATCGACGAACAGACCCACCGAGGCATCGCGGTGTCGACCGACGCCTCGGGCCGCTACACCCAACTCGACCCCTACAGCGGAGCCCAACTGGCGCTGGCCGAGGCCTACCGCAACGTCGCGGTCACCGGTGCCACCCCGGTGGCGGTCACCAACTGCCTGAACTTCGGCTCTCCGGAGGACCCCGGCGTCATGTGGCAGTTCGCCCAGGCGGTGCGCGGACTGGCCGACGGCTGTGTTGCGTTGGGCATCCCGGTCACCGGCGGCAACGTCAGTTTCTACAACCAGACCGGGGCGACGCCCATTCTGCCCACCCCGGTGGTGGGTGTTCTCGGTGTCCTTGATGATGTCCGCCGGCGGTTGCCCACCGGATTGGGTAACGAGCCGGGGGAGACGCTCTATCTGCTCGGTGACACCCGTGACGAGTTCGACGGCTCGATCTGGGCCCAGGTCATGGGCGACCATCTCGGCGGTCTTCCGCCGGCCGTCGACCTGGCCCGGGAGAAGTTGCTCGCCGAGGTCCTCGCCGCGGCCTCGCGCGATGGGCTCGTCTCGGCCGCGCACGATCTCAGCGAGGGGGGGCTGATGCAGGCCGTCATCGAGGCGGCCCTGGCTGGTGAAACCGGTTGCCGGCTTGTGCTTCCGGCCGATGCCGACCCGTTCGTTCTGCTGTTCTCCGAATCGGCCGGCCGTGTTCTGGTGGCGCTCCCCCGGACCGAGGAGAGTCGCTTTGTGGCGATGTGCGAGGCGCGCGGGTTACCCGCGACCCGTATCGGGGTTTCCGATGAGGGATCGGATGCGGTCGAGGTGCAGGGACTTTTCACCGTCACGCTGGAGGAACTGCGTCGCACCTCAGAAGAGGTGCTGCCCAGGCTCTTCGGATGACACGCGAGTCGGCGGTTGCCTGGGTATGGAGCTTGGTCCGCCTTGACTTCACCGGGGTTGCGGTTGCCGCGCTGTTTTTCTGTCTGTCGCTGACCCCCTCATTGCTTCCGCGGGACTGGGTCACCGGCGGAATCATCGGCGGGATCAATGCTGCGATCGGATACGGGATCGGGGTGCTGATCGCAGCCATCGGCGCTAAATTACTGCCGGGTAACCGTCTTCGCGGCCTACGGCGGCCTCGGGTCCGGACATTGCTCGCGTCGGCCGTGGTTGTCTTGTCGATCGGCGCGAGCGTGCTGATGGTGGGTCCGGCGGCGGCCTGGCAGCGTGAGGTGGCGGCGCTGATGGGTATCGAGGGCCCGGAGACATCGGGCTATCTGCGCGCTCTGGCAGTGGCGGTTGTGACCGGCGGACTGCTGATCGCCGCGGCCCGGGCGGTCAAGGACGCGATCAGGTTGCTGGCCAGAATGATGATCCGTCGCTGGGATGTCAACGACGAGGTGGCCATGTTCATCGGTACCGCGATCATGGTGATCCTGATCGTCACCCTGGTCAACGGTGTGCTGGTGCGGGGTTTCATCGCCGGGGCCCGAACGGTTTTCCAGCCGCAAAACCTCGCTACCCGGCCCGGGGTGGAACAACCCCTTCAACCTGAAAGGTCGGGCAGCCCAGCATCATTCGTAGCCTGGGACACCCTGGGATTTCAAGGAAGGAATTTCGTCGGCACCGGTCCGACGGCTGCAGAACTCGCTGAACTCAATGGCGGCCCGGCCACCGAACCGATCCGAATCTACGCAGGACTGCAGTCCGCGGACACCATAGAGAGTCGGGTGGCGCTGCTGCTCTCGGAGCTGCAGCGCACCCGGGCCTACGAACGTCAATTGCTGGTCATCGTCCCGACCACCGGGACGGGATGGGTGGATCCGGTGGCCGCCCGCGCGATCGAGTCGATGTACAACGGGAATACCGCGCTGGTGGCCATGCAGTACTCGTATCTGCCGAGCTGGATCTCGTTCCTCGCCGACCGGCAGAAATCGGTTGAGGCCGGCCGGGCCATGGTCGACGGTATTCACCAACGCTGGCAACGCTGGTCGCCGGCGAGCCGGCCGAAACTGGCCCTCTACGGCGAGAGCCTCGGTTCCATGGCCGGCCAGGGGGCGTTCGGCTATCTGCCGGACGTGGTCGAGAAGAACTTCACCTCGGTGCTGTGGGTCGGGCCGCCCAACGCGAGTCGGCTGTGGCGGGCGGTGACCGATCGGCGCGATCCGGGCACCCCCGAGGTGCAACCGCGCTACGACAATGGACGCACCGTCAGGTTCGCCCAGGCCTCCGGATCCGCGGAGATCGCCGCGATAGCCGCCGCGCCGCCGTGGAGCCGGAACCGGGTGATGTTCCTGCAACATGCCTCCGACCCGGTCGTGTGGTGGTCGCCGGATCTGTTGTTCCGCAAACCGGACTGGCTGCGTGAGCCGCCGGGTTTCGATCGCAGCCCATCGATGCGGTGGTATCCGATCATCACGTTCTGGCAGGTGAGCGCTGATATGGCCGGTAATGTCACCAATGCCGCGGGTACGCCGGACGGACACGGTCACAACTACGGCGACAGTCAGCTCGACGGCTGGGTGGCCGTAGCCGCCCCCGAGGGGTGGACAGACTCCGACACCGAGCGTGTCCGCCGATCGCTGGAGACGGTCATCGCGGCCCGCGGACCGGAGTTCTGGTGAGCGCCGCGCGGGCCGCCGGCAGCGCCATGTTCCCGGGATCACCCGGCGAGGCCCCGGGGCCCGGACCCAGACCAGCCCGCTACCGGACAGTCGCTTTGGCGACGGCTCTGGTGGGGTGGAGCTTCACCGCCGGTCTCCAGCACCCGTGGCGACGGCACCCGGTGGCCCAGGCCGCTCTCGGCACCCTATTGGCGGTGGCGGCCCGGGCGCCGTTGGGACTGCGCCCGCCGCAGGCCGGCACCGGGTTGCGGCTCGGTTCATCGGTAGCGGGACTGGTGGCCGCCGGAGTGGCCGCCGGCAGCATGCTGCCAGGGGTCCGGGGGGCGATGGCCGAACGGGAGTTGCCGGATCGGCCGGGGCACTGGCTGGTCGTCGAGATTCCGATTGGCACGGTGTGGTCGGAGGAGACGGCCTTCCGCGGCGGGTTGGCGAGTGTGGCAGCCGCGGGCTTCGGGCGCACCGTCGGGCGGCTGGTCCAAGCGGTCACGTTCGGTCTGAGCCACATCCCCGACGCACGGGAAACCGGCGCGCCGATCTTGGGCACCATCGCGGTCACCGGTCTGGCCGGGTGGGTTTTCGGCTTGCTCGGTGAGCGCTCCGGCAGCCTCCTGGCCCCGATGCTGGCGCACCTGGCGATCAACGAGGCCGGCGCGATCGCCGCACTGGTGGTCCAGCGACGGCGCGCGTACCGGGTCAGCGGGCGGGATCGCTCTGACATCGATGACCGTCATCGACGGTGTGGTGTGTACGGCGCCGCACTGGCGTTCGGGCAGCGCTGAGCCGATGTCCAGACCCCGAGGATCCGATCCGCAGGCCGTCCGCGAGGCCGTCCTGGCCGTGGCGGCGTGGCTCCGGGATGACACCGTCCCCGAACCGGACCGGACGGCGATCGCCACAGCCGTGCGATTGACCGCTCGAGCGCTGGCCGCCATGGCCCCGGGGGCCAGTGTCGAGGTACGGGTGCCGCCGTTCGCGGCGGTGCAATGTGTCTCCGGTCCGCGCCACACCCGGGGCACACCGGCCTGCGTCGTGGAGACCGACCCGCGGACCTGGCTGCTGCTGGCGACCGGGATGACCTCGTTCGATGACGCCGCCGCCAACGGCGCGCTGCGGTTGTCCGGGACCCGCGCCGGTGCCATCGCACTGTGGTTTCCGCTGGTCAAGGTGGGTCAGCTAGGGGATCGGTGAATTCCGCCGGTCAGTTCCCGATTTGGCGGCGGCTGCCCGTAGACTGATGCCGTCGCCGACAGTGGAGATGCCCATATCGTGACTGATCGACCAGAAAACCCCCCTCGGGAAGAGTGTGGCGTCTTCGGCGTCTGGGCTCCCGGCGAGGAAGTGGCCAAGCTCACCTATTACGGGCTCTACGCGCTACAGCACCGCGGTCAGGAGGCCGCGGGTATCGCTGTGGCCGATGGTTCGCAGGTATTGGTCTTCAAAGACCTCGGCCTGGTCAGCCAGGTCTTTGATGAACAGACCCTGGGCGCTATGCCCGGCCATGTCGCCATCGGCCACTGCCGCTACTCCACCACCGGATCCACCACCTGGGAGAATGCCCAGCCCGTGTTCCGCAATACCGCAGCGGGCACCGGAGTTGCGTTGGGGCACAACGGCAATCTTGTGAACACCACCGAACTGTCGAACCGGGCCCGGGCGGCCGGGTTGATCAACCACAACATGCCCGGCGCGGCCACCACCGACTCCGATATCCTCGGCGCGCTCCTGGCCGGCGGAGCGGCCGACACCAGTATCGAGCAAGCGGCGCTGGAGTTGCTTCCCGGCGTCCGCGGGGCGTTCTGCCTGGTCTTCATGGACGAGACCACCCTCTACGCGGCCCGAGATCCGCACGGTGTGCGCCCACTGTGCCTGGGCAGGCTGGACCGGGGATGGGTGGTGGCCTCCGAGACCGCCGCGCTGGATATCGTCGGGGCCTCTTTCGTGCGCGATATCGAACCCGGGGAACTGCTGGCCATCGACGCCGACGGCGTCCGATCCAGCAGGTTCGCCCCGCCCACCCCGAAGGGTTGTGTCTTCGAGTACGTCTACCTCGCCCGCCCGGACAGCGTGATCGGCGGCCGCTCGGTACATGCCAGCCGGGTGGATATCGGCCGGCGGCTGGCCCGGGAGAAGCCGGTCGACGCGGACCTGGTGATCGGTGTTCCGGAGTCGGGCACACCGGCTGCGGTGGGCTACGCACAGGAATCCGGCATTCCCTTCGGCCAGGGCCTGATGAAAAACGCGTACGTCGGGCGCACGTTCATCCAGCCGTCCCAGACCATCCGCCAGCTCGGGATCCGCCTCAAGCTCAACCCCCTCAAGGAAGTCATCCGGGGTAAGCGGCTGATCGTCGTGGATGATTCGATCGTTCGCGGTAACACGCAGCGCGCGCTGATTCGAATGCTGCGCGAGGCCGGGGCGGTCGAGGTGCATGTCCGCATCGCCTCACCGCCGGTGAAGTGGCCGTGTTTCTACGGTATCGACTTCGCCACCCCCGCCGAGTTGATCGCCAACGCGCCGGGTACCCAGGCCGATGCGGGGGAGATGCTGGAATCGGTCCGGCAGGCGATCGGGGCGGACTCGCTGTCCTACATTTCCCAGCAGGCCATGATCGCGGCGACCGAACAGCCGGCCAGCAGGCTGTGCTGCGCCTGCTTTGACGGCAACTATCCGATCGAACTGCCCTCCGCCAACGATCTCGGGAAGAACGTGGTGGAAAACATGCTCGCAGCGGTGCAGGCCGACAGCGATAACGCCGCGGCGTTCAGCCGGCCCTGACCGCTGCCGTCACCCGACGGACCCGACGGTCAAGGGCGACCGCCTGCAGCGGGCGACCGGCGTACCAGTACACCCGGCCGAGCAGGCCGCGCGGATAGAAGATGGCGCGCTGCTCATAGCGACTTCCGTCACCCTCCGGGCTGATGCTCATCTCCAGCCACCGTTCCCCGGGGCCGCGCCGCTCGGCACGTAATTTCAGCAGCTGACCCGTTTCCCGCTCTTCGACCCGCCAGTGCCGGGGGACGCTGCTCTCGACGGCTTTCCAGACCTGCTCGGAGCCGGCCGGGATATGCCGGGAGCGGGCGTCGGTGTAGACGACTTCGCCGGACCATTCCGGATCGCTGGGCAGATGTGCCGCGGTGCCGGTGTTCCAGGTGGTTTCCACATCACCCCGGGCGATACGGGCCAGGGCCAGCGACACCGACCGCTTGTAGGGTGTCAGGCCACCCTCCGGTGGAGCGATGATCTTGTCGATATCGTGGTTGGCCATCACCGCGTCACAGTGCAGGGACTCCACCAGCGGCCGCGCCAGGCCGGACGGGATCGGAGTCACCAGTCCCACCCAGAGCGCGGCGATTCGCGGGGTGAGAACCGGCAGCACCAGGATCCGGCGTGGCCGCAGACCTGCCACCTCGGCATAGATCTGCATCATGTCGCCGTACTCAAGAACATCGGGGCCGCCGATATCCCAGGTTCGTGACGCCGGAACCGGGCAGGTGGCGGCCGCCACCAGGTAGTGCAGCACATCGCGGATCGCAATGGGCTGGATTTTGTTGTGCACCCACTTGGGAGTGGTCATCACCGGCAATCGGTCGGTCAGATGTCGGACCATTTCGAATGAGGCCGAACCGGAGCCCACCACCACTCCGGCCTGCAGCACGATGGTCTCGATACCGGAGGCAATCAGAATCTCGCCGACGGTGGTCCGCGAGGACAGGTGGGTGGACAGCTCGGAGCCTTCCGGGTGCAGACCGCTGAGATAAATGATGCGACGAACACCCGCGCCGCGAGCCGCGCTCACCACGTTTTGCGCCGCGCGCCGTTCCTCGGCGGCGAAATCCTTTTCGAAGCCCATCGAGTGGACGAGGTAGTAGACGACGTCCACACCGGCGAAGGCGGCCTCCAGCGATGCCAGATCACCGAGATCCCCGCGCGCCACCTCGATGCGGGTCCGCCACGGGACGCCGGCCAACTTGTCGGGGTTCCGGGCCAGCGCCCGTACCTCGAAGCCGCTGTCAAGGAGGCGGGGAACCAGCCGTCCGCCGATGTATCCGGTGGCACCGGTCACCAGACACCGTTCAGACACGGTCAACCTCCTCTTGTCGTCCCAATCCTAGTGAACCCACCCGGTGCGGTCGGCCGCAGCCGGTACGGCGCCTATGTCACAGCGCTGTCAGAGAATCGGCAGTTCGCAGGCCCGGGTACCGCGACCGCCAAGGGCGCGCCGGCGGGATTGATGTACACGATCTCCATCACCAGTGACACGGTGCCCTCATTGCGTCCCAGGTGGATACAGCCCGGGCCGGTGCCCTCCTTGATCGGGGCTCCGGGCGGGTAGACGCCATCGACGGCGCAGCCTTCGGCGCTGTCGGCGACCGCGGCATAGTGCGTCATCGTGCCCTCGGCGATATACCCGAACACCTCACCGGGATGGTAGTGCCAGCCGGTGCTCGTCCCGGGTGCCATGGTGATCCGGGTGACGATGTAGTCGGTTCCCCCCGTGGTGTTCTTCGACAGCATCTGCACCTTCACGCCCGGCTGCCGAACTACCGCCACGGGCACCATGGTGGCACAGCCCCGTCCACAATGGAGGTCATGGAAACCATGCCGTTCAGCGGATGGCCGATTGAGGCCGTCGAGTTCTACGAGGGTTTGCGTGCCGACAACTCGAAGGTCTACTGGCAGGACCACCGGGATGTCTACGAACGTTGTGTCCGGGGTCCGATGGAGCGGTTGCTGTCCGAACTCGCCGACGAGTTCGGACCGGGAAAAATCTTCCGGCCCTACCGGGATGTCCGGTTCAGCGCCGACAAGAGCCCCTACAAGACCAACTGCGCCGCCCAGATCGGGCGCGGCTACGTCTCCTTCGATGCCGACGAATTGTTCGCCGGCGGTGGCCTGTACATGCCCGACACAACGACGTTGCAGCGTTACCGGGCTGCGGTGGACAACGAGAGGTCCGGGGCTCGGCTGGCCGAGATCGTCGCCGAACTGCGCGGGTCGGGCTACGAGATCATGGCGCACGACGTGCTCAAGACGGCGCCGCGCGGATATCCCAAGGACCACCCCCGGATCGACCTGCTCCGGCACAAGGGCATCGCGATGATGAAGAAGTGGCCGGTGGGCCCGTGGCTGGGCACCGCGACTGCTAAGAAACGCGTGGTGAGCGCGTTGCGGGCCGGTGCACCGCTCGACGAGTGGCTGACCCGGTACGTCGACTGATTTGGCACGGGTAGCCTTAGCGCCGATGTCCGGGGAGTCGACAAGTCAGGAACGCGGGGCGGGCTTCCGCGTCTCCTACGCGTCCGCCGGAGTCGATATCGAGGCCGGCGACCGCGCCGTCGAACTCATCAAGCCGTTGGCGCAGAGAGCCACCCGGCCCGAAGTTCTGGGCGGGCTGGGAGGATTCGCGGGGCTGTTCGCGCTGCGCGGCGATTACCGGGAACCGGTGCTGGCTTCGTCCACCGACGGCGTCGGCACCAAACTGGCGGTCGCTCAGGCCATGGACAAACACGACACCGTCGGACTGGATCTGGTGGCCATGGTCGTCGATGATCTCGTCGTCTGTGGGGCCGAACCGCTGTTCCTGCAGGATTACATCGCGGTCGGACGCACCGTTCCCGAGCGGGTCAGCGCCATCGTCTCCGGTATCGCTGAAGGATGCGTCATCGCCGGGTGCGCGCTGCTCGGTGGTGAGACCGCCGAACATCCGGGACTGATGGAGTTCGATCACTATGACGTCTCAGCGACCGGAGTCGGTGTTGTGGAGGCCGATGACGTGCTCGGACCGGATCGGGTTCGTCCCGGCGATGTGCTCATCGCCATGGGCTCCTCGGGTCTGCACTCCAACGGCTATTCACTGGCCCGCAAAGTGCTTCTGGAGATCGACCGGATGAGTTTGGCCGGCCACGTCGAGGAGTTCGGCCGGACCCTCGGCGAGGAGTTACTCGAGCCCACCCGTATCTACGCCAAGGACTGTTTGGCGCTGATCGCCGAAACCCGGGTCCGGACCTTCTGCCACGTCACGGGTGGCGGACTGGCCGGAAACCTGGAGCGGGTTATTCCGCACGGTCTGGTGGGCGAGGTCGAGCGCGGAAGCTGGACCCCGGCCCCGGTGTTCGGGCTGATCGCCCAACGGGGCCGGATTGACCGTGCCGAAATGGAGAAGACCTTCAACATGGGTGTCGGAATGGTCGCAGTCGTCGCCCGCGAGGACACCGACCGCGCCCTGGCGGTGCTCACCGCTCGTCACCTGAATTGCTGGGTCCTGGGTGCCGTCACCAAGGGCCGGGACGGCCCGAGGGCCAACCTGGTGGGTGAGCACCCGCGGTTCTAGCGGTCAGCGACGCCAGTCGTCTTCATCGTCGTGCCCGTCATCGAAACCGTGCCCCGGTTGCCCGGGTTCACCGGAACCAGGTCCGGCCAGCTCCTGGCGGAGCCGTTCGAAATCGGTTTGCGGAGAACTGTATTTCAGCTCTCGGGCAACCTTGGTCTGCTTTGCCTTAGCCCGGCCGCGGCCCATGGGGGAACCCCCTCGCACAATTACGGAGCGGCCCGGGAACAGGCGGCTCCGATCTAATGTCGTTTCGTCCTGTCCACACTTTACCGTGCCGCGCCGCGAAGTGCGGGCAGGCCCGGTCACCCGGCGGTGGACGTCGCCGACGGCCCGCGCCTCACCCGCGGCGGCCGCGCAGCTTTTCCACCGCAAGCCGACCCGCCCCGGTCGAGTCGGCCGCCGGCAGCGAATCGGCGTCGATGCTCGCTCCGGCCCCGGGCTCGCCGCCGGTGCTCAATGCGGTATCCGCGGCTAGGCCGCGTTTGACCAGGGCGAGTGCGATAGGCCCGAGGTCGACGTGCTCGACGACGGTGCCCAGCCGGCCGACCTGACGACCGCCGGCCAGCACCGGATCCCCGGTCACCGGCCGCTCATCGGATCCGTCCAGATGCAGGAGAACCAGCATGCGTGGCGGTCTGCCCAAGTTGTGAACCCGGGCGACCGTCTCCTGTCCGCGGTAGCACCCCTTGTCCAGGTGTACCGCGCGACCGATCCAGCCCACCTCGTGCGGGATGGTCCTCTCGTCGGTGTCCACCCCCAGACGCGGACGCAGGGCCGCGACCCGGTGCGCCTCGTAGGTCCAGATTCCGGCGGGGCGCACACCGGCGTCGGTCAGCCGCTTCCACCACTGGTCACGACGCTCGCGTGGAACCAGCATGTCCAGTTCGATCTGGTTCGGCGCTGACGGTGTCCGGCGGATGAATCCCCCGCCGGCCAGCGCTGTCGCCGTCGACGCCTCGGGCAGGCAATCGAGCCCGAGCGCGACCAGTATCCCCGGTTCTGCCAGCTTGGGCCCGATCAGAGACAGCACGGTGAGGTCCGCGGCGGCCGGCTGCACATCCGACCAGAAAACCATCTTCTTCAGGTAGGCCAGTAACGGTTCACCGCGCCATGGTTCGGTGTCCAGGTAGGTCACGCCGTCCAGTTCGGTCTGCTGCCAGTGGTCCTCGACCCGGCCTTGACCGTCCAGGCTGAGGTTCTCGGTACAGGCCCCGTCGGGGAGCTGGGCAACGTGCTGGGTGGAGATCGAATGCAGCCAGCTGCGCCGGTCTGCCCCGGTCAGGGTGATCACGGCGCGGTTGGAACGGTCGATCAGCACGCTATCGCGGATGGCTGCGCTCTGTTCGCCCAGCGGATCGCCATAGTGCCAAATCGCTCCGGCGTCGGGCGAACTTTCGGGTGCTGGCACGGCTGACACCCCACAACTGTACGAGCCCGCACGTAGGCTCATGGCTCATGTCGGGACGGCCGTCGGTGCTCGTCACCCTCGAAGGCGGGGTGGGCGACCCCGCACAACCGCTGCTGTTCGCCGATGACTTGGCGGCGGTACGTGGCGATGGTGTGTTCGAGACGCTGCTGGTGCGTGATGGCCATGCCTGCCTGCTGGAGTCCCATCTGCGTCGGCTGGCCCAGTCGGCCGCGCTGATGGATCTTCCCGAGCCCGATCTGGCCGCCTGGCGGGTAGCGGTCGGCACCGCGGTTCGGCAGTGGGTCACCCACTCGGCAGGCGAGGGCGTGCTGCGCCTGGTCTACAGCCGCGGCCGGGAGAGCGGCTCGGATCCGACGGGCTATCTGACCGTCGGCCCGGTGGCGGCGCGGGTGGCGGTGGCCCGACGGGACGGAGTGACGGCGGTGCTGCTCGGCCGGGGCCTGCCGGCGGAGGGCATCGGGTCCATGCCGTGGCTGCTGGCGGGAGCCAAGACGCTGTCCTACGGGGTGAATATGGCCGCATTGCGATATGCCGCCCGTCACGGTTCCGACGAGGTCATCTTCGTCAGCGCCGACGGTTTCATCCTGGAAGGCCCGCGGTCGACGGTGGTGATCGCGGTGCCCGGTACCGGCGGACGGCCTTGCTTTCTGACCCCGCCGCCGTGGTACCCGATCCTTCGCGGCACTACCCAGAGGGCCTTGTTCGAGACGGCTCGAACGCGTGGCTATGACTGTGACTATCAGGCCCTGCGTCCCGCTGACCTTGCTGCCGCCCAGGGTATTTGGCTGATGTCGAGCATCACCTTAGCGGCCTGGGTGCGGAACCTGGACGGTCGGCCCATCGGGCAGCCCGAGCTGCAGACCGAGATGGCCGCGCTCGTGGACGCCGCCATCATCGGTGATCGATGAGTGGGCTTGAGCCGTGATTCGCTCAACGCGAAAACGCCTCGGCGTCGAACCCGTGGCGGACCGGCACCGCTGGCGGTACCGTCATCGGTACACAAGGAAGGAGGTGGTCCGGAACTTTGAGTACTTTTTGGACATGTGAGGTGGCTGCCCGCTAGCAGCTTCAGGTGCCGGAAATCACCTGCGCCCCAGAGCGCTGGCGAATTCCAGGCAGCTACCCGGCCCCCGAGCCCCCGGTCCGTCCAGCTGTGGATGCCAAGGCTCGGGGGCCGTCCCATGTTCGCCTGCCTTATCGGAGCCGGCCAGGGGATTGGTCAGATCACCGCCGATCGGGTTGGGCGCCGGATCGCCGGCCAAGCCCGGCCGCTCGTTCCAGTTCACCCAGCGCCGGCTCGATCCCATCCGCCAATCGCTCGATATCGTCGGCGATCTCCGGGGTGGTGAGGAACCCGAAGTCCATCCGGCCCCGGTAACTGAAACAGGTGATGTTCAGCCCGACATCCATGAGCAGCGGGCCGATCGGAGTGAACCGCTCCAGCACCGCCCCCGCCACATAGAGCGGAACCGGTGAACCCGGGACGTTGGATACCACCAGGTTGATCGGGGGCGCGTTCTCGCCGAGTCGGCTGGCGGTGAAAGCGCGTGCGGCCAGCCGGAACAGCCCGGGCGGTGTGGTCTCGGTCAGACCCATGATCTGATGGGCCGTCATCGCCTCGGCCATCTGTTTGGCGGCCTGTGAGCTGCGGTACACGCTGCGGATCCGTTCGCCCGGATCGGCGGTTCCGATGGGCAGGTTGACTGTCATCGATGCGATGGCATTGCCCACCGCGGTGCGGTCGGTGCGGGTCGATACCGGTACCTGTGCGACCAGAGGCCGGTCCGGCAGTTCTCCGGTCCTGTCCAGAAATGACCGCAGCGCGCCGGTCACCACCGCCAGCACGACATCGTTGACCTTCACCCCGTAGGCGTCCTTGACCGCTTTGACCCGCTTCAGCGACAGCCGGGCGGAACCGAACCGGCGTTGTTGTGAGATGGGCGCGTTGAAACGGGTGTGCGGCGCCTCGAAATAACCGGGCGGCTTGGCCGGGATGTTTCGTGCCGCCCGCTGTTGTCGCAGCGTCTGGCCGACCAGACGGATCAGCCGGTAGGGAGTCATGATCGCCAGATCGGCCGCTGCGCCCAGCAGCTGAATCTCCGGCCTGGGCAGCCCACTCGACCTGCCAGAGTCAGGGGTGTCGGCCGGCGGACGGGTTTCGGGGGTGGTGTCGAACAGGATCTCGGTGATCCCGGCGCCGGAGACCCCGTCGACCAGACAGTGGTGAATCTTGGTCAGCAGCGCGACCCGTCCCGCCGCGAGGCCCTCGATAAACCACATCTCCCACAATGGTTTTGAACGGTCCAGTTTGTAGGACCACAAGCGTGCGACGAGTTCGTCAAGTTCGGCGCGGCCGCCCGGTGAGTGCAACGCGATGTGGCGGATGTGGAAGTCCAGATCAAGAGAGTCGTTGTCAACGTACCAAGGCCGATCCAGTCCGAACGGGATCTCCGAGACGCGGTATCGCAGCTGCGGCAGCTGGGCCAACCGGTCGCCGACGATCCGTCGTAAGCGTTGCACGGAGAAGTCCGGCACCCCACGCGGATCGCAAATTGCCAACGCCCCGATATGCATGTGCCAGGCCGGCGTCTCAGCGAACCAGAACGCCGCGTCCACACTGGACATCCGGGGCACATGGCTCAGCGTAGGTCAGGGCGCGGCCGGCCCGGGGGCTAATGTCGAGCACGCGGCCATGGCCGCATCCCAGGTGCGCTCATCTACGCCGGCAGGGGGGCCCAGCACGGCCGAGCCGGCATCGGACTCGGGCACGCCATTGGCTTTCAGGCACTCCGCGAGAGACCCGTGGCCGGCCGGCGATGGTCCCGGGGGCGGGGTCGCGGGGGGCGCCGGCGTCGACGAACACCCGGCGAGCAGTAGCGCGGTGGTCGCCGCCAGCACGGCCCCCCGCCTCATCCGATGTACCGTGACAGCCGCGCGGACAGATGTGGGGCCAGTCCGCCGTCGGCGTCGATACGTTCCTCCACATAAGCCAGATCGCCACCCTCGACGATTCCGTAGAGGCGCTTGGCTCCGCCGACCAGGACACCGGACTTGCTGCGTGCGAGGGCGTCGGTGACCAGTTCCCACGAGGACTGGGTGATGGGGTGGCCGTAGAACAGTTCGACGTAGCCGGCGGAGTTCGCCAGCAGAAGTTCGATCGCCTGCGATTCGCCGGGGTCGTTGGGATCGTCGACGAACCGCCAGAAGCCGGTTTCGCGAAGATCCCGGCTGTCGTACTCACCGGCCTCGTCGAGCCGCCAGGAACGCGCCTCCCAGTTGAGGTAGTCCCCGCCGTCATGTGAAACGGTGATCTGCTGCCCGAAGCGGTAGTCGCCGTGCGGGTCCCGGCCCTCGCCTTCCCCGCGCCACACCCCGACCAGTGGCAGGAGGGCCAGCAGGGCGTCGTTGAGATTCGCGCCGATGCGCAGGTTTGCGGTATCGGTGAGCGGGAGATCCTCCAGGACCGGGATGTTGCGACCCGCAGTCTCCTTGGCACGTTCCGCCGCGGCGGCCACGGCCCGGTCGCCGCTGCCCTTGATGTCCTCGGTGCCCACCCCGGCCACTCAGGACTCGTCGGTGATCAGTCGGTACACGGCGTAAACCGCGAACCACGTGATGACGATGACCGCGATGACGAGCAGAATCTCGAAGAAGAGCACCACAAAGGGAGCTTATCGCGATCTCGTCGCTATGCGACCTTGATGTCGATCTGGTGGATGCCCGCGCCGGTGGGTGCGACGGTGACCGCGCCGTTGCCGGCCCCGGACAGTGCCCGAACGGTCCAGGTGCCGGGTGCGGCGAAGAAACGGAAATCACCGGCGGGCGTGGCGAATAACTCGGCGGTGAACTCCTCGGCGGCGTCCAGCAGGTGTACCGATGCACCCCCGATGGTGTGACCTGCGTCGTCGACGACCCGTCCGGTGATCACCGTCTCCCGTTCAAGGTCGACGCCGGGAGGGAGCGACGGACGGAGATCGGTCGCGATCTGGGTTGGGGCTTCGGGAAGGCGTGCGGCCTCGAGAGGACTGGTCTGACGAGGGCTGGTGATGTCGATCGACATGAAAACTCCGGTTGTTGTCAGGGCTGGGCGGGAAAGACCAGGGAAAACTGCGATAGCGGGCGGCGCGACAGCGCGGCTACTCAGCAGCTACGACAACAACAGCAACAACCCGCAGTGCGGCACAGATCGACTGCGCGGCGCTTGGTGAGCATCAGCTCGGGGCGGGACGTCACGGATAGGACAATACCCAACGATCAGGCCGTCACGTCAATAGGGGCGTCGGGGCCGCTCTCGGGTCGCAGCGATCACCGCTGGTTGAAACCATCCAGTCGGACCGTGATCTCCTCGGTGATGCCTTCGATGATGATGTCCGATCCCCGCGCCCCCTCAGCGGTGGGCCGCAGCCCGAACGGCAGTCTCTGCCCGGGCATGGTGGCGCCGAAAGCCCCGAGGACGGCGGCCCGCTTCTCGGCGGGTACCTCCTGATCGGCGGTATTGGGCCCGGTGGCGATCCCGGTGGGGGTGAGGACCAGCGTGGTCTGCTCCGGGCCGGCTATGGACAGGTCCACCGTCACGCTGACAAGCTTGTCGAAGCCCGCTGCGGTCGGGGTGCCGGTGAACACCAGCCCGGTGTTGCCCGAGATACCGGACTCGGTGGTGCCTCCGGTGGCGTCGTTGGTGTCTTCGGCCGGAGGCTCGACGCTGAGGTCCTTGATCCCGATGAATCCACCGATGTGGCGTGAGTCGATGATGATCCGGCTTTCCAGCTTGCCCAACGGCAGATCAGCGTCCGGCCTGATCAACCAGGAGGCCTGCGACAGACCGATATCGTGCATGGTGGCCTCGAGGGTGACTTTGCCCACCACCGGGTGCTCGACGCCGCCGGCTTTGATCTCCAACTCGCTGTAGCGGTGGCGCAGGGCCTGCGGGGCGAACGGGAAGCCCAGGATCGCCACCCACGGATCGAAACGCAGGTCGGCCGCGGCGCGGACATGGCGCGCCAACTGGTACTCCGCGTAGATGGCGGCCCCGGTGTCGGCGCCGACCAGACCGAGGACGACTGCCAGCGCGGCGGAACCCGTCACCGTGATCAGCTTTCGCACCCGGCTATTCTGAACCACTGCGACGGGCTTCCGTTCGGATCGGCGAAACAGCAGGTCGCGCGTTACAGTGTCAACAAACCGGGAGAGTTCGTTGGACCTGTTGCTTCTTACTTCCGACCCCGACCCGGAGTCGGTGCTACCCGCGTTGGCCCTGCTCGCGCACACCGTGCGTGCGGCGCCGACCGAGGTGGCGTCGCTGCTCGAGGCGGGGTCGGCCGACCTCGCGATCGTCGATGCGCGCAGCGACCTCGCCGCGGCCCGCGGCCTGTGCCGGCTGCTCGGCACCACCGGAACCCCGGTGCCGGTGGTCGCGGTTGTCAACGAGGGCGGCCTGGTAGCGGTGAACATCGACTGGGGTATCGACGAGATCCTCCTACCCGGGACCGGTCCGGCTGAGATCGACGCCCGGTTGCGGCTGCTCGTCGGTCGGCGCGGCGGATCAGCGGCCCAGGAGAGCGCCGGCAAGGTCAGCCTGGGGGAATTGGTAATCGACGAGGGCACGTACACGGCGCGACTGCGGGGCCGCCCGCTGGACCTGACCTACAAAGAGTTCGAACTGCTGAAATACCTCGCGCAGCATGCGGGTCGAGTGTTCACCCGGGCCCAACTGCTCCAAGAGGTCTGGGGCTACGACTTCTTCGGCGGCACCCGCACGGTCGATGTGCACGTGCGCCGACTGCGGGCCAAGCTCGGACCTGAGTACGAGGCGCTGATCGGAACCGTTCGCAACGTCGGGTACAAGGCGGTGCGCCCGACCCGCGGCCGCTCGGGCAACCCCGGTGGCGAGCCCACCGACGGCGAGGCCGAACTGGCCGATGATGTCGACACCGGCTCCATGTCTGCGTTGTTGCCCGGTTCGTGACGGTCCCGGACTGGCGCCGCGCTCTGTTACCGGCCGAACAGGATGCGGTTCGCGGTCTGGTCGCGGAGGCGCGCCGCGCCGATGGTGTCGAACCGGTGGGTGAGCAGGTGCTGCGTGAACTCGCCGGGTGCTGCGCCGAGCATCTGCTGTTCGCCGATGGTCGGGGAGTGCTGGTCGGCTATCTCGGCCTCGTGTCCGGGACTGCCGAGTTGGCGGTGCATCCGGATTCCCGCCGGCGGGGTATCGGGACGGCGCTGACGCGCGAGGCACTCGACCACGGCGTTGGCCCCATGCGGTTCTGGGCGCACGGGACCCTGCCCGCGGCCCAGGCCCTGGCCGCCGCGTTGGACCTGCAGGCGGTGCGGGAGCTGATCCAGATGCGCCGTACGCTGGCTGATATTCCCGAACCCTCTGTCCCGCAGGGCATTTCAGTGCGCAGCTATGGCGGTTCGCCGGATGTCGCCGAGCTATTGCGGGTGAATAACGAGGCATTTTCCTGGCACCCGGAGCAGGGCGGCTGGACGGCTTCCGACATCGCCGCCCGGACCGCGGAGCCGTGGTTCGACCCGGACGGGCTGTTGCTGGCATTCGATGACGCCTCCGGCTCGCTTCTGGGTTTCCACTGGACGAAAGTGCACTCCGACGGGACCGGCGAGGTGTACATCCTCGGGGTCGATCCCGCTGCCCGGGGCAGGGGGCTGGGCCGCGCGCTCACGGTGGTGGGCCTGCGCTACCTGGCCGATCGGCTCGGGTATCTCGAGCAGCCCGTCGTCATGCTCTACGTCGAATCCGACAATCCCGCTGCGATCAGGACTTATGCGACGCTGGGCTTCACGGTGGCGGCGGTGGACACCGCGTACGCCCCACGATGAGCCGGGGTTGTTCACCTTCCGTTAACCAGCCATCCCCGATCCGTCCACCCCCTGCGCATACGTTTCGCTGCGGACGTTACCCAGTGAGGAAGTAGGAATTCAGTGACCAGTTTCGGCACAGTGCTCGTCGCAACGGCTTCCGCGACGGCGATCGCCGCGCTCACCGCGTGTGGCAGCGATAACAACGCGCCGTCCGCGGGTTCTGAGGCCGTCGGGACGGTCGACTGCGGTGGGACGAAATCATTGAAGGGTAGCGGCGCCACCGCTCAGGCCAACGCCATGACCAGGTTCATCACCGCCTACGAGGCGGCCTGCCCCGGCTTCACGCTCAACTACACGTCCAGCGGTTCGGGCGCCGGGGTATCGGAATTCGTCGGCGGTCAGACCGATATCGGGGGTTCTGATTCCGCGTTGAACCCCGACAAAGGCGAGGTGGAGAGGGCGAAGGCGCGTTGCGACGGTGCCGACGCCTGGAATCTGCCGATGGTGTTCGGGCCCATCGCCATCACCTACAACGCGCCGGGTGTCGACAGGCTCATCCTGGATGGACCGACGGCCGCCCAGATCTTCAACGGCAGCATCACCGCATGGGATGCCCCGGAAATCGCGGCGCTGAACCCGGGCACGACGCTTCCGGCCGAACCGATCGTGGTGATCTTCCGCAGCGACGAGTCCGGCACGACTGACAACTTCCAGCGCTATCTCGACGCCGCCTCCGACGGTGCGTGGGGCAAGGGCGCCGGTAAGACGTTCAACGGCGGCGTCGGCGAGGGGGCGAAGGGTAACGAGGGCACCTCGGCCGCGATCAAATCCACGCCCGGGTCCATCACCTACAACGAATGGTCCTTCGCCAAGGCGCAGAACCTGACCTTCGCGGAGATCATCACCTCGGCGGGCCCGGATCCGGTGCAGTTGACCGTCGAATCCGCCGCCACATCGATCGACGATGTCACGATCAAGGGCATGGGCAACGACCTGGTGCTCGACACCTCGTCGTTCTACAAACCGGTCGACGCCGGGGCGTACCCGATCATGCTCGCCACCTACTCGCTGGTCTGCTCGAAGTACCCGGACAGCGAAGTCGCCCCGGCGGTGCGGGCGTTCCTGACGGTCGCGCTCGGGAAAGGGCAGGAGGGTCTGACCGATAACGGTTACATTCCGGTCCCGGACGCGTTCAAGGGCAAACTCACCACGGCGATCAACGCGATTTCCTGAGCGTGACCGAGCCTTGCGATGACGATCAAGCCTGAACCGGCCGCCGTGAGTTCACCGCCGAGGTCCACCCGGCCGGGGCATACTGCCCCTGTGACGCCACAGCCGCCGCCGAGTGGCCTGCGTTCCGGCGGCCGTCGGGGTGACCGGATATTCGGCTCGGTCGCCATCGCCGCCGGTGCGACGATCATCGCGGCCATCGCGTTGATGGCACTGTTCCTGATCATCCGGGCGGTGCCCTCGCTACAGGCGAACAAGGCGAACTTCATCACCAGTTCGGAGTTCAGCACCACCGACGAGACGAATATGCGGTTCGGCATTGCCGAGCTGTTTCAGGTGACGGTTCTCAGCTCGGTCTTCGCGCTGCTGATCGCGGTTCCCATCGCGATCGGTATCGCCGCTTTCCTGACCAATTATGCTCCGGCTCGGTTGGCGAGGCCGTTCGCCATCCTCGTCGACCTGCTTGCCGCCGTACCGTCGATCGTGTTCGGCCTGTGGGGGATTTTCGTCCTGGCGCCGTGGCTGGAGCCGGTCGCCCGGTTCCTCAACGACCATCTCGGCTGGTTCTTCCTGTTCTCCGACGGCAACGTCTCGCTGGCAGGCGGCGGGACCGTCTTCACCGCGGCAGTGGTGCTGGCGGTGATGATCCTGCCCATCATCACCTCCGTGACCCGGGAGGTCTTCAGCCTGACCCCGCGGGGCCAGGTGGAGGCGGCTCAGGCCCTCGGCGCCACCAAATGGGAAGTGGTCCGGATGACGGTCTTCCCCTACGGTCGCAGCGGAATGATCGCCGGATCCATGCTGGGCCTCGGACGCGCGCTCGGCGAGACGGTGGCCGTTCTGATCATCCTGCGGGCCGCGGCAGCACCCGGGCACTGGTCGGTGTTCGACGGTGGATACACCTTCGCCTCCAAGATCGCCTCAGCCGCGGCGGAGTTCAGTTCCAAGCTGCCAACCGGCGCCTATATCGCCGCCGGTTTCGTCCTGTTCGTCCTGACATTCATCGTGAACGCACTCGCTCGTGCGGCAGCCGGAGGAAGGGTCAGCGGAGGATGATCGGCGAAGCGCTTGAATCACCGGTCAAGGGGCCGACATTCCACCCGATCAGCACCAGCCGAAAGGTCAGGAACAGGCTCGCCACCGTTCTGTTCGCGACATCGTTTCTGATCGCCATGGTGCCCCTGGCGTGGGTTCTCTACACCGTCGTCGAACGGGGAATCACCGCGGTCCTCAGTGCCCAGTGGTGGAACCGTTCGCTGTCGGGCGTGCTGCCCGATCAGATGGCCGGTGGTGTCTACCACGCGATATACGGAACCATCGTGCAGGCCGCGATCGCAGCGGCCATCGCGGTGCCGCTGGGGGTGATGGCGGCGATCTACCTGGTTGAGTACGGCACCGGCCGGTTCGCGAAGGTCACCACCTTCATGGTCGACATACTCGCCGGCGTCCCGTCAATCGTGGCGGCACTGTTCATCTTCGCTCTGTGGATCTCGACGCTCGGCTTTCCGCAGAGCGCGCTCGCAGTGGCGCTGGCCCTGGTGCTGCTGATGCTTCCGGTGGTGGTGCGCAACACCGAGGAGATGCTCAAGCTGGTCCCCGACGAACTGCGCGAGGCGTCCTACGCGCTCGGCGTCCCGAAGTGGAAGACCATCGTGCGTATCGTCGTGCCGACCGCGCTGCCCGGGATGATCAGCGGTGTGCTGCTGGCACTGGCCAGGGTGATGGGCGAGACCGCCCCCGTCCTGGTGCTCGTCGGCTACGCCCGGTCCATCAACTACGACCCGCTCGACGGCAATATGGCGTCGTTGCCGCTGCTCATCTACACCGAATTGATCAACCCCGAGGCGGCCGGGCGGTTGCGGGTCTGGGGCGCCGCGCTGACACTCATATTGCTGGTTGCAGCACTGTACGTGGCCGCCGCGTTCATCAACCGTTACCTCACCCGCAACCGGGTCTAGCCCTCGAGGAGCAAACCATGGCCAAACGGTTGGATCTCAAAGACGTCAACATCTATTACGGCGCATTCCACGCTGTCGCGGATGTCTCGGTGGCCGTCCCGCCGCGCAGTGTCACGGCCTTCATCGGACCCTCGGGGTGCGGGAAGTCGACGGTGCTGCGGACCTTGAACCGGATGCACGAGGTTATTCCCGGGGGCCGCGTCGAGGGCTCGGTCCTGCTCGACGGCGAGGACATCTACGGATCGGGAGTCGATCCGGTCAGCGTGCGTAAAACCATCGGGATGGTTTTCCAGCGGCCCAACCCATTCCCGACCATGTCGATCAGGGATAACGTCATCGCGGGTCTTCGACTGCAGGGCGTTCGCAGCCGGGATCTGCTGGATCAGACCGCGGAGCGGTCGCTGCGGGCGGCCAACCTGTGGAACGAGGTCAAAGACCGGCTCGACAAACCCGGCGGGGGGCTGTCGGGGGGGCAGCAGCAGCGGCTGTGCATCGCCCGAGCGATCGCGGTGCAGCCTGATGTGCTGCTGATGGACGAACCGTGTTCGGCCCTCGACCCCATATCCACCCTGGCGATCGAGGACCTGATCGCCGAGCTCAAACGTGACTACACCATTGTGATCGTCACCCACAACATGCAGCAGGCCGCGCGGGTGAGCGATCAGACCGCCTTCTTCAACCTGGAGGCCACCGGTAAGCCAGGACGGCTCATCGAGGTCGATGACACCGAAAAAATCTTCAGCAATCCCACCGAGAAGGCGACCGAAGATTACATCTCCGGCCGGTTCGGCTGAGATCGGCTCTGGCCCCTGCCGGCCCCGGACCAGGGTCAGTAGGTGGCAATCTCCTCCTCGTCGGGCAGGTGTCCGGTCACCTGGAAGATCACCCTCCGCGAGATTTCCACCGTGTGATCGGCGAAGCGCTCGTAGAACCGGCCCAACAGCGTCACATCCACCGCGGCGGCAACGCCATGGCGCCACTCCCGGTCCATCATGACCGAGAACAGATGGCGGTGCAGATCGTCCATCGCATCGTCCTCTTCGCGGATTCGCCGGGCTTTATCCGGATCGCGGGATATCAGGACGTCGCGGGCACTGTTGGCCAGGTCGACCGCCACCCGGCCCATCTCGGCGAAATAGCCGTTCACCTCTTCGGGAAGCGCGTGCTGGGGATGGCGACGACGGGCGATCTTCGCGACGTGCAGTGCCAGCGCCCCCATCCGCTCGACATCGGCGACGATCTGGATGGAGCCCACGATGGCCCGGAGGTCGCCGGCCACCGGTGCCTGCAGGGCCAGAAGCACGAATGCGGCCTCTTCGGCACGGGCGCTGGTGGCTGAAATCTTCTCGTGATCGCCGATCACCTGTTCGGCCAGCACCAGATCGGCCTGCAGCAGGGCCTGGGTTGCGCGCTCCATGGCCACACCGGCCATTCGGCACATCTCAGCGAGCTGGTTATTCAGTGCATCGAGCTGGTCGTGGTACGCGGTGCGCATCGTCCCAGCTTACTGTCAGGACGGCGACAACCACGCTGCGCGGAACTGAACGGGCGGTGAACCCGGCTAATCGCAGCTGATATCCGCTCCGTTGATCACCGCCAGGTCCGATGGCAGTTCGGCGGGGGTGCTGTCACCGGAGTGGGTGACGCTCACATTGAGGGCAGTGCCGCTGGCCTGCGGATAGGTCACCGCGGTGAAATCATCGCCAAGCACCACCTGCACCAGTTCCCCGAGGCCGTCGATCCGCTTGATGCGAGCTCCCGGCAACGTGGCCGCCACCGTCGCGGCCGCCTGCTCGTTGCCCAGCGAGTAGTACACCGTGGTGATCGGCACGGCGCTCCAGGTGGAGTAATAGTCGGGTTCGCGCACATCGAACCGGTACAGGTCGAACTCCTCGGTGGCCGACGTGGCCAGACCGGTGCGCTCGGTCGGATTCGCGACCTGGACCGTGACGTCGCGGGGGTCGGCCGCCACCGCCCTGACCTCTTCGACGGTCGTCGTCGGCCCGACGGTGGTCCCGGTCGTCAGTTCGGGGGACGCCAGGTACTCCTCGGAGCCAACGGCGTCGGCGTCGGCAGTCTCGCTGCCTTTCGCCTTGACCGTGAGCGGACTCAGGGTTTCGTTGAGGTCGTTCTCCCCGGCGAGCGGTTCGTCGTCGATGATCGCGTCGAAGAGCGCTCGCACCCCCTCGGTGTTGGGGATCTCGTTACCCTCCCAGTCGGTGATACCGGTGGTCGGCACGGTGACGAAAGTGATCCGACCGGCGTTGATGCCCTGGAGCGACTGGCCCAGCCGGACAAGATCGCGGGTCTGCACATTATCGACATAGCTATCGTCGATGAACGTGTTGACGACCTGGTTGAGCCTGTCCAGGTCGAAGAACGTGGCCGAGGAGATCATCGAGCGCAGTAGCGATGACAGGAACAACTGCTGGCGTTTGATGCGGCCGTAGTCGCCGTTGTACTCGGTGGTGACAGATCTGGCCCGCACGTAGTTCAGTGCGGTGTGGCCGTCGAGGGTCTGGCGGCCCGCGGTGGCCAGCACGACCCCCAGTTCGGCGTCCTCGAGTGGGGTGGTGCTGCACACCTCAACCCCGCCGACGGCATCGACCATTTTTTCGAAGCCGACGAAGTCCACCGCCATGAACCGGTTGATGGCCAGCCCGGACATCTTTTGGATCACCTTGACCAGGCACTTCGGGCCGCCCAGAGCGTAGGCGGAGTTGAGTTTCGTCATGGTGGGGCGCTCGTTATCGCTCCACTCGTCATTGACCCGGTCGTAGACCGGCCCGTAGTTGCCGGTTTCCGGGTCCCATGCCTGACAGTTCATCGGGGTGATCGCGAGATCGCGGGGAAAGGAGACCGCGACCACGCGTTTCCGGTTGGCAGGGATGTTGACCAGCATGATCGTGTCGGCGCGGGCGCCCTCGACGATGCTGGTATCACCTGCACCGATCTCGGCGTTGGCGCCGATTCGGCTGTCCACCCCGATGATGAGGAAGTTCTCGTCGCCGGTCTGGGCGCTCGGGTCCCGGATATCGCTGGAGTTCGGGTCGAGTGCGGCGATGGTGTTGAGCAGCTTGTTCTTGGCAGACTGCCACTGCCAGGCGGCTCCGGTGAGGGCCAGCGCGCACACTGCGATGAGTGCGGCCGCCGTGCGGCCGGCCAGCAGTGCCGGACGGTGCCGACGTGTGCCCCGATCGGCTACGGGTGGGGCTGAAACGGGTTCGCGGTGAGCGGCCAGTGGACGGCGGGTCCGCGCCAATGCGGCCAAGTCCGGGATCTCGTCCGGGATGGCGCCGATCGGCAGGGGGACGGTGGCATCCGATTCGGTGCCGGCATCAGTGCCGTCGATATCGGCACTTCGCCGGTTGACCGGGTTGATCCGCTGGTCACCGGTGATTTTCGCGATCAGGTCGGCGACTGCGACACCTTCAGGGTGATTATCGGCGTGCCTGCGGGGCCCGGGCGTAGAGGTGCGGCCGGGCCTGGTTGCCGCATCGCGTTGACCAGGAGTGGCGTTCCCGCCTTCGTCCATGGTCAAGTGGGCCTCCGAGTTAGGGGTGCGTCGTGAACCCGCCGACGCGCTATGCAGCCGTGGTGCAGGTCGTTCGGGTACCGGACCAGCGCATCGAGCTTACAATTCGACCTGACGATACCGATCCAACCTGAGAGTTCTCTGGGATCCGGCCCGGTGGATCAACCGCCGGAATTGACCATATCCGCGCCGAGGGGCACCGTGCAGTCATCAGGGTCATCGAGCCAGCCTGCCGGTAGTGAGACCGCGGCCGCCGAGCCTTGGCGCCCGCGGGCGCCAAGGGCCGCGGCGGGGAAGGCGATATCGCGGTCGAGTTGGTTCAGCAGACGATCCAGTTCTTCGAGGGTGCCGACCAGGGCCAGCCCCCGCCGCAACTCGGCGCCGGCCGGAAAACCATGGAGGTACCAGGCGATATGCTTGCGAATGTCACGCATTCCCTTCTCCTCGCCGAAGTGGGCGGCCAGCAGGGCGCCGTGCCGGCGAACGATATCGGAGACTTCGCCGAGCGTCGGTGGAGCAGGTGCCGGAGCTCCGTTGAACACCGCGGAAAGCTCGGCGAACAGCCATGGCCGCCCCAGACAACCGCGGCCGATAACGACCCCGTCGCAGCCGGTCTGGGCCATCATCGCCGCGGCGTCGGCGGCCTCGAAAATATCGCCGTTGCCGAGTACCGGGATGGTGGTGACGGCTTGTTTGAGCTCGCTGATCCGACTCCAGTCGGCGGTTCCGGAGTAGCGCTGAGCCGCGGTACGGGCGTGCAGTGCCACCGCCGCCGCGCCCTCCTGCTCGGCGATCCGTCCGGCGTCCAGGTGAGTGCGGTGGGCGTCATCGATACCGACACGGAACTTCACCGTCACCGGGACCGGGGACCCGTCGGCGGCGCGGACGGCTGCCGAGACGATCTGGCCGAACAGTCGGCGCTTGTACGGAAGTGCGGCCCCGCCGCCGCGGCGGGTGACCTTGGGCACCGGACAGCCGAAGTTCATGTCGATATGGTCGGCCAGGCCCTCCTCGACGATCATCTTCGCCGCCTCGTAGGTGGTGGCCGGATCAACGGTGTAGAGCTGCAACGACCGGGGGGACTCCTGCGGCCCGAAGGTGGTCATATGCATGGTGGCCGGGCGGCGTTCCACCAGGGCGCGCGCGGTCACCATCTCGCACACATAGAGGCCGCTGACCGTGCCGGCCCGGGCTATTTCGAGCTCGCGGCATAGCGTCCGGAAGGCGACGTTGGTCACACCGGCCATCGGCGCCAAGACAACCGGGCTGCGCAGGGTCAGGGACCCGATCCGCAGCCCGGTGGCGGACGGTTGTGCCGGTCGGTCGATAACGTGTCCTGGGACGCTGGCCTGGGACGTTGCCCCGGTGTGGAGCAGAACTAGGATGCCGCCCCGGCGAGGGCCTTGGCGGCCCGCTTCTCGGCGAGTTTCGCATCGCGTTCGAGTTTGCGCGCCTTGGCCTCGTCGAACTTGTCGCAAGTCTCCTCGAGTTCGGCGATGAGCTTGCCCAGTTCGTCGCGCAGCCGGGCACCCTCACCGGTGAAGTCGTCGCGTTCGAAGATCCGCCACTTCTTCAGGACCGGCATCACGACGTCCTCGAGGTGTATCCGGGGGTCGTAGACGCCGCCGGTGGCGATGATGACAGCTTTGCGCCGGAACTCCGGAACCGTGTAGCCGGGCATCTTGAAGTTCTTCAGAATCCGGTACAGCGACTGCATCGCCATATTCGGGGCGATGTCCAGACCGGCCGCGCTGATATCCCGGTAGAAGATCATGTGCAGGTTTTCATCATTGGAGATCCGGGCCAGTAACTGTTCGGCGACGGGCTCGTGGCAGGCCTTGCCGGTGTTTCGGTGCGAGACACGGGTGGCCAGTTCCTGGAAGCTGACATACATCACCGAATCGAACAGACTCTCGGCGAAGAGGTCGCCCTGCTGGTTCTGCCCCGGCGAGAAACCGCGGGTCATCTGCTCCACCCGCAGCTCCTCGAGCTCGACCGGATCGCAGTTGCGGGTGACCACCAGGTAGTCGCGGATGGAAATACCGTGCCGGTTCTCCTCGGCGGTCCACCGGTTGACCCAGTAACCCCAGGGGCCGTCCATCGAGAAGTTCATCGCGATCTCCCGGTGGTAGGCCGGCAGATTGTCCTCGGTCAGCAGGTTCTGCACCATCGCCACCCGCGCGACCTCGGAGAGCTTGGCCTGATCCGGATCCCAGTCCTGACCTCCCAGGGCGTAGTAGTTCTTGCCCTCCTGCCAGGGGATGTAATCGTGCGGATTCCACTCTTTGAACATCGACATGTGCCGGTTGATGAGTTTCTCGGCGACGGGTTCGAGCTCGCGCAGCAACTCGACGTTGCTTAGGTCTTGGGACATTGGCCCTCCGGTCATCGGTACCGCGTGTCCCGTCAATATATCTGTGTCTGGCAGTGACATTCAAGTTTGCCCGGCTGGCCGGCATGTTGATCGCTGCTGCGTTCGTCGGGACGTGTCGGTATATTCACAGTTTGAGTCGGACTTGATGCGAAGGATTGGCAGCGGTGAACAAAACCCTCACCCGCAGTGTCGGCGTATTCGGAAGTGCGGTCGCAGCGGCGGCGCTCTTCGGATCCGGAACGGCGGCGGCTGTCGACGAGTACAAAGGCCTGACCTACGAGCAGGTGTTGCAGTACACCTCCAACGTGAAAGTCGCGAGCCGGGTGGGGCAGGAGTTGCCCACTCCGCAGTGTCTGGTGACCGGGTCACGCAACTCGAACTCCCTGGACACCAGCGGCAACTTCCGCGGCGGTGTGCTGCTGGATCTGAACTGCAATGACCCCATGTCCGATTACTCGGTGATGACGCCCCAGGGCAAACAGGCGCAGGCGTTGAAGGAAACCGGCGAGGACATCAGCACCAACTACGCCCAGTCACTCGAGGCCGGTCAGCCGTCATGGTGTGAGAACAACGGCGACCAGTGCGTGGACTTCTGTCAGCGCTCGGGGACCTGTTCCCCCGAGGTTCTGGACTTCCTGGGCCTGTAGGAGCCGACGGCCGGTGCCCGCCCAAACGTTCGCGTGATGCGGTGAGTGGCGGACCCGGCGAGACCGTCGGCTGTCCGGCGAGTGGGGGATACCGTCATCAACCACTCGGATCTGATTCGCTGACCTGGAGACTGTTCGGGGACTGGCGGGGGCTGCTCCAGGGGCCGTGGGCCGGTTCGATGCAGAATATGCATCCGCAACTCGGTGCGGCGGTCAAGGACCACTCGATCTTCTTCACCGAGCGCATTCCCCGGCTGTTCCGCTCGCTCTACCCGATCGGCGGGGTGGTATTCGACGGTGACCGCGCCCCCGCCACCGGCGCGGAGGTGCGTGATTACCACATCCCCATCAAAGGAGTTGACGAAAAGGGCCGCCGCTACAGCGCCCTCAATCCTGAGGTCTTCTACTGGGCCCACGCCACGTTCTTCATGGGCACCATCCTGACGGCCGAGCATTTCGCCGGCGGACTGACCGACGCCGACAAGCGCCGCCTGTTCGACGAACACCGCACCTGGTACCGGATGTACGGCATGAGCATGCGTCCGGTGCCCGGCAGCTGGGAGGATTTCCAGGTCTACTGGGATCGGATGTGCCGCGAGGTACTGGAGGACACCTGGGCCGCCCGTCAGGTGCTCGATCTGTCGACGATGCCGAAACCTCCCACCGCGCAGTGGATTCCGGATGCCCTCTGGTCGGCATTCCTTACCGTGATGGAGCCGTTCGTGGTGTGGGTCACCGTCGGGCTCTATGACGAGCCGGTCCGCTCGCTGATGGGCTACACCTGGTCGGCGCGCGATGAGCGGCTGCACCGACTGTTCGGGCGCGGGGTCAACGCGGCCTTCGCGTTGCTGCCCCGGCGACGGCGGATGCACCCGCGGGCGCGGGCCGGATGGGACCGTGCCGAGGGGCGCCTGCCTCCTGATGCGCCGCTGCCGGAAACGCCGGCCCGCAACCTTGCCCCCATCGCCGAACGGGACAACGGGATCCACTACAACCCCATGGTGTGAGAGACCCAATTGGTGTGGGAGACCCAACGGTGTGAGAAGTCCGGTGGTGTGAGAACCGGCCGGTGTGACCATGCGGCGGCGCAAAGCCGCGCACCGACACGAACTCCCGGTGCCCCCACCAGGGCTCGAACCTGGGACCTGCGGATTAAAAGTCCGTAGCTCTACCAACTGAGCTATAGGGGCGTGCCGCTCCGAAGATGCGACGCGATAAGGATACTGCCCGCCCTCCATCCGTCCGTTTGGGGATTGGGCTGGCGATACCCTAGACTCATCGTCGCTCCACCAACACTCGTCATGAGTGCCCCGGAGAGATTCGGCTCTGGCCCCCTTCGTCTAGCGGCCTAGGACGCCGCCCTTTCAAGGCGGTAGCGCGGGTTCGAATCCCGTAGGGGGTACGCAGGACGCGCAAGCGCGGAGTGAGTAAGGCCCTGTGGCGCAGTTGGTTAGCGCGCCGCCCTGTCACGGCGGAGGTCGCGGGTTCGAGTCCCGTCAGGGTCGCCGATGCGGCGAGGCACCCCGTTGTTGCCATTCAACTGGGGCCGTCCGGCCAGGTAGCTCAGTTGGTACGAGCGTCCGCCTGAAAAGCGGAAGGTCGCCGGTTCGATCCCGGCCCTGGCCACCGAAGAAACTTCGACCATTCGCTCTCCGCCTCAGACGCGGACCACCGGGGGTGGTTCCCAGGTGCCGTCGAGTGCCGCGGCCTCGGGCCAGTAGATCCGCATCGCCAGGTAGAAGGGCCCCGGCGGCGCGGGCAGCCAGTTCGCCTTGCCTTCGGGCGTGTCAGGCTCGTGGTGTTGGATGTGGATCGTCAGCGAGCCGTCCGGACCCAGTGCGAGGCCTGTGGTGGTGGAGTTGATGAGATATCGCCCGATCTTGTTGTCCACCAGGTAACCGGCGACTCCGTCATAGGAGGTGTCGTAGATCGTGACCGACCAAAACGCCTTGGCCGGCGGCCGGGTGTCGAAACGCAGCCGGTACGCGTGGTCGCCGGACAGCGGTTCACCCGCGGCGTCTTCGCGGGCGAGGGGGTAGTAGGCCTCAATCTTGTCGTTGCCGCCCCAGCCGGCCATCGCTCCCGCCGCCCGGAGCAGGTAGTCGCCGTCGAAGAAGTCCCGGTTTCCGAGTGCTTCGACGGCCGACCAGCCGTTGATCTTGTCGCCCAGGCTCTGGGCCCGATTTGCGATCTCGCCACGTGCGCGGTCGACCCCGGAGCGCAGTGCCGCGCGGACGCCATCGTCGAGGCCCTCATGGTCGAACGGCAGGCCGGCGCCGATGCCGGCCAGCGCGAAGCGGTCGAACATCGCCCTCTCGCTCGGGTGTGTGAGATCGCACCATTCGAGGAGACGGTTGACGTAGCCGATGAACCGTTCGTCCCGCGACGCCTCGTCATTCCACACCGGCCAGTCGAACGCCGGAGCGGTGCCGGCTGCGCCGCCTGTCCGCGCCGAGAGTGGTTCGAGGTGGTAAGCGGCCATAATCGGCCGCAGGGCCTCGACGTCATCCGGGCCGATGAGCTGTGTCCGTCCGATCACGAACACCAGGTCGGTCTCGAATCGCAGAACATCGCAGAACCCTTCGGGATCCTCACCAGTGAAGGAGGGGCCGACCAGTAGGTAGGAGCCGCACCCCGAACCGGTGGCGCGGGAGCCCACGTAATGCGGATTCGTGCCGAAAAGATCCTCGAATTGCATCACGTAGTAGCGGTCGGTCACCGCGGGCACGTCGAGCACCATCGGCTCGGCGCGCAGGTCGAGCGCCGCCATCGAGTAGGGGGTGTCGGCGTTCGGGGTGATGACATCTTTGAAATTGTGATCGAGCGTCACAGGATCACCGTGCATCTCGTTCATCGGACCGCGGTACGACAGTAGGGACGGGACCAGGAATGTCGCAAAGCAGTAGCGGTAGCCCATCAGCATGGGGAACGAGAAAACATAGGCTTCCCGCGCGATCTCCGAGATTGTCGCGAGCTCCTCGGCGGTTCGGCCCGCCTTTCCAAGACCTGTCATCAGGAAACAGTGACACCGCCACCGGTAAAGAGGTAGGGCACTAAGTCAGCGCGGCGACCGCGCCGCCTTCACCAGGGCGCCGCCGATGATCAGCCGCTGGATCTCGCTCGTGCCCTCGTACAGACGCAGCAGTCGGACATCGCGGTAGATCCGTTCCACCGGAACACCTCGGATGTACCCCGCGCCGCCGTGGACCTGAACCGCGAGATCGGCGACGTTGCCGACCATCTCGGTGCAGAACAGTTTGGCGACTGAGGGCGCGACGCGCCGGTCTTCACCGGTCAGCCATTTCCGCGCGGTATCGCGCACCAGGGCACGACCGGCCAGCACACCGGTCTGCTGATCGGCCAGCATGGCCTGCACCAACTGAAAGGTGCCGATCGGATTCCCGCCCTGGGTAGCGGTGGCGGCATAGCTGGTCGACTCGTCGAGAGCCCGCTGTGCGGTGCCGACGGCCAGAGCCGCGATGTGGATGCGTCCGCGCGCCAGCGATGTCAGCGCCGCCCGGTAACCGATGTCCTCCTCGCCGCCGACGAGGGAATCGGGCCCTACCCGCACATCGCTGAGGTAGACATCGGAGGTCCAAGCGCCTTCGTGGCCCATTTTGGCGTCCTTGGCGCCGGCTGCGACCCCCGGTGCGTCGGCTGGGACCAGGAATACCGCGATACCCGCCCCGTACTCGTCGGCGGGCCGGGTGCGGGCGAACACGATGAACAGATCGGCGATCGGGGCGTTGGTGATGTACTGCTTCTGGCCGGTGATGATCCAGTCGGCGCCGTCGCGAACGGCTTTGGTCCGCAGGCCGGCGGGGTTGGATCCGGCCCCGGGTTCGGTCAGGGCGAACGAGGCCACGACATCGCCGGTCGCGATTCGTTCCAGCCAGCGGGCTTTCTGCTCACCGGTCCCGAAGCCCACCAGTACCTGCCCGGCGATGCCGTTGTTGGTGCCGAACATCGAACGCACCGCCAGTGACGTGTAACCCAGTTCCAGCGCCATTTCGACATCCTGAGTGATGTCCAGGCCCAGGCCGCCCCACTCCTGGGGGATCGCGTACCCGAACAGCCCCATCGTGCGGGCCTGCTCACGAACCTCGTCGGGTACGGCATCGTCGGCGAGGATCTCCGACTCCCGCGGGATCACGACCGAGCGCACAAAGGTCCGCGTCGCAGCCAGGATCTCCCGGAAGTCGTCGTCGCTGACCGCAGGCCCCGGTGTCATGAAACCATCAAATACGATGGCGGAATCGGCGACGCGGGAGGGTGATCGGATGGCTCTGCTATCAGGCCGCACCGCGATCGTGACCGGCGGGGCGCAGGGTCTCGGATACGCCATCGCAGAGGCGTTCGTCGCCGAGGGTGCGCGGGTGATCCTCGGCGATACCGATCTCGGCCGCACCGAAGCGGCCGCCGAGACCCTCGGCGGCCTCGACGTGGCCCGTCCGGTGCGCTGTGATGTGACCTCCACCGCTGAGGTCGAGGCGCTGGTCGGGGTCGCGGTGCAGGCCTTCGGGCGCCTGGACGTCATGGTGAACAATGCCGGCATCACCCGGGACGCCACCATGCGGAAGATGACCGAGCAGCAGTTCGATGATGTCATCGCGGTGCACCTGAAGGGGACCTGGAACGGGACGCGCGCGGCCGCGGCCGTCATGCGCGAACAGGGCGGTGGCGCAATCATCAACATGTCGTCGATCTCGGGCAAGGTCGGTCTGATCGGGCAGACGAACTACTCGGCGGCCAAGGCGGGTATCGTCGGGCTGACCAAAGCCGCCGCGAAGGAACTCGCCCATCTCGGCGTCCGGGTCAACGCCATCGCACCCGGGCTCATCCGATCGGCGATGACCGAGGCCATGCCGCAACGGATCTGGGACGCGAAGCTGGCCGAGGTGCCGATGGGCCGGGCCGGTGAGCCGCGCGAGGTAGCGGCGGTGGCGCTGTTCCTGGCCTCGGACCTGTCGTCCTATATGACCGGGACGGTGCTCGAGGTGACCGGTGGACGCCACCTGTGACCAGGCTCGCCCAAACCCTCGGGTTGACCGAGTTTCAGACCGAAATACTCTCGGCGGTAAGGCAGTTCGTCGATAAGGAGGTCATCCCAAACGCACCGCAGCTCGAACACGCGGATACTTATCCGCAGGAGATCGTTGACCGGATGCGGGAGATGGGCCTGTTCGGGTTGATGATCCCCGCCGACTATGGCGGCCTGGGGGAGTCGCTACTGACCTATGCGCTGTGCGTGGAGGAATTGGCCCGGGGCTGGATGAGCGTCTCCGGGGTGATCAACACCCATTTCATCGTTGCCTACATGATCGGCCAGCACGGCACCGAAGAGCAGAAACACCGCTTCCTGCCGAGGATGGCGACCGGTGAGACCCGCGGTGCCTTCTCGATGTCCGAACCCGAAGTGGGCTCCGATGTCGCCGCCATTCGAACCAGGGCCGTCCGCGATGCCGATGGCGGTTACACCATCACCGGACAGAAGATGTGGCTGACGAACGGGGGCAGTTCGACCCTCGTCGCCGCACTGGTGCGCACCGACGAGGGCGCGGACTCCTCACACGCCAACCTGACCGCCTTCCTGATCGAAAAGCCCACCGGCTTTGGGGAAGTCGCGCCCGGACTGAGCGTGCCCGGGAAAATCGACAAGCTGGGCTACAAGGGAATCGACACCACTGAATTGATTTTCGACAGCTATCCGGCCCGCGCCGAGGACGTCCTCGGTGGCCGGTCGGGCCGCGGCTTCGCCCAGATGATGGATGGCGTGGAAGTGGGTCGGGTCAACGTCGCCGCCCGGGCCTGCGGGGTGGCATTGCGGGCCTTCGAGCTCGCGGTGACCTATGCGCAACAACGGCGCACCTTCGGCAAGCCGATCGCCGAGCATCAGGCGATCGCCTTCTCACTGGCGGAGATGGGGACGAAAGTTGATGCGGCACATCTGATGATGGTCAACGCCGCACGGCTGAAGGACTCCGGGCAGCGTAACGATGCCGCAGCGGGAATGGCCAAATACCTGGCCAGTGAGCTGTGCGCCGAGGTGACCCAGGCCAGTTTCCGCATTCACGGTGGATACGGCTACTCCACCGAATATGAGATCGAACGGCTCATGCGCGATGCCCCGTTCCTGCTCATCGGTGAGGGCACCAGCGAGATCCAGAAGACCATCATCAGTAAGCGACTTCTCGAGGACTATCGGATATGAGCGCAACCGGCCCGGCGCACCGACGTCTCGACGAACTCGGCTACTACCTGCTGGCCGGTGCGGGTGGCGAGGGACCATCGGTTCTGGTGGACGAGGCCCGCCGGGGTGAGGAACTGGGCCTGGGGACGGCGTTCATCTCCGAGCGCTGGAATGTCAAGGAGGCCGCCTCCCTGACCGGGGCCGCGTGTGCGGTCACCGATCGGATGCAGATCGCCACCGCCGCAACCAATCACAACACCCGCCACCCGCTGATCACCGGATCGTGGGCGACCACGATGCATCGGCTCTCCGGGGGCCGGTTCACTCTCGGTATCGGCCGCGGTATCGGCGCGATCTACGGAGCCTTCGGCATCCCGCCGGTGACGACAGCCCAGATGGCGGATTTCGCCGAGGTGATGCGCAGGCTGTGGCGCGGGGAGGTGATCGTCAACCACGACGGCCCGATCGGCCGGTACCCGATTCTGGTGCTCGATCCGGACTTCGACGAGGAGATTCGCCTGGCCCTGGTGGCCTTCGGCCCCAACACGCTTCGACTCGGCGGCCGGCTGTTCGACGATGTCATCCTGCACACCTACTTCACCGCCGAGACCGTGATGCGCTGTGTGCGCACGGTCAAGGACGCCGCCGAACAGGCCGGCCGCGACCCCGCGCGGGTGCGGGTGTGGTCGTGTTTCGCCACTGTGGGCGATCACCTGCCCGAAGAGTTGCGGCTGAAGAAGACCGTCGCCCGGCTGGCCACCTACCTGCAGGGTTACGGGGATTTGATGGTCAGCACCAACGGCTGGGATCCGGCGGTGCTGGAGCGGTTCCGGGGTGACCCGGTGGTGCAATCCGTCGGCGGCGGTATCGACCACAAGGCGACCGCACCGCAGATCGAGCACATCGCCACCCTGATTCCCGATGACTGGCTCGAACCCGCGGCCACCGGTTCGGCGACCCAGTGTGTGGACCGGATCCGGCGTGAATTCGGCTATGGGGCCGACGCGGTGATCCTGCACGGCGCCACGCCCGACGAATTGGAACCGGTGCTGGCCGCGTACCGGGAAACCGGGCCGTAGACCGGGGCGGGCTGGCTACTGTCTGGTGATGGCAGTCAACGATTCCCGGGAAGTGGTCATCGAAGCCGCACCGGTGGACATCCTCGACGTGATCGCCGACGTCGAGTCGGCCCACACCTGGTCGCCGCAGTACCAGAGCGCCCAGGTGCTCGACACCTACCCCGACGGCCGGCCCAAGCGGGTCCGGATGAAGGTGAAGGCCGCCGGTTTGACCGACGAGATGGAGGTCGAGTACCGCTGGGGTGAGAACACCGCCGCCTGGAGGCTGATCAGCTCCAGCCAACTAAAGGCCCAGGACGCGACGTACACCCTGAGCCCGGTGGGGGACACCACGAAAGTCCGTTTCGATCTCGCCGTCGATCCGTCGGTCCCGATTCCGGGCTTCCTGCTCAAGCGCACCCTCAAGGGCGCTATGGAAACCGCCACCGACGGTCTGCGCAAACAGGTGCTGAAGGTCAAGAGGGGCTGAGAGTCACAAGGCAGGTCACGATGCGGCAGGTCACGATGCGGCAGGGCTGAGCGAGCCCAGGCGCCGGAGCGACTCCTTCAGGGTCGCCTCCCGTTTGCAGAAGGCGAAACGCACCAGATGGTTCCAGGCCGCCGGTGCCCCGCCCGGTTCGCAGAACGCGGCCATCGGGATCGCCGCGACGCCGGCGGTCTGCGGTAGTTCCTCGCAGAATCGGGTGCCGTCGGTGAAGCCCAGTGGCCGCGGATCGGCGCAGAGGAAGTAGGTGCCGGAGCACTCCTGCACCCCGAAACCGAGGGCCCGCAGTCCGGTTGCCAGAAGGTCGCGCCTGACCTGCAATGAGTCGCGCAGCGCGGCGACCCAGGCGTCTTCGTGGCTCAGTGCATAGGCGACCGCGGGCTGGAATGGCGCTCCGCCCACATAGCTGAGGTATTGCTTGGCGGCCCGCACCCCGGCGATCAGTTCCGGCGACCCGCAGGCCCAGCCGATCTTCCAACCGGTGCAGTTGAACATCTTGGCGGCACTGGAGATGGTCACCGTGCGCCGCGCCATACCGGGATAGGTGGCCGCCGGGCGGTGGCGCCGGCCATCGAAGGTGAGGTGTTCGTAGACCTCATCGGATATCACCAGCAGGTCGGCCTCGACCGCCAGTGCGGCCAGCGCGGTCAACTCGGCGTCATCGAGGACCATCCCGGTCGGATTGTGCGGGGAATTGACGATCAGCGCACGGGTGCGCGGGGTGATCGCCGCCCGCACCGCATCGGTGTCGAGGCCGAAACCGCCGGCCCGGGCCGCCAGCGGAACCGCCACCCGGTGCGCACCGGCCATCGCGATCACCGGCGCGTAGGTGTCGAAGAACGGCTCGATCACCAGCACCTCCGAGCCCGGCTCGACCAGGCCCAGTACCGACGCGGCGATGGCCTCACTGGCGCCGACGGTCACCAGAATCTCGGTCTCGGGATCGAACTCCATGCCGTAGTGGCGCTGACGCTGACCGGCGATTGCCTCCCGCAGTTCCCGGACACCCGCTCCTGGCGGGTACTGGTTGACCCCGTCGGCGATGGCCTGCCGTGCCACCTCCAACATCGCGGCCGGCCCGTCTTCGTCGGGGAAGCCCTGCCCGAGGTTGATCGCGCCCAGGCGCGCGGCGAGCGCTGATGTCGTCGCGAAGACGTTCACCGTGAAGGGACGGAGTCGTTGCACGGTCATGGGCTCCGAGCGTAGGCCGCACCACCGGCCGGCCGAGCGGCAAACCCCCCGACCAAGAGGTTGGCCGAGGGTGTTTGCGAGGGGCCGGCGCGAGCGGACTAGGGTGGATGTCAGTGCTGGAAACGGCACCTCAATCCTGAAGCCGAAGAGGAATTCCACCATGTCCGAAGAAGCCTTCATCTACGAGGCCATCCGTACCCCGCGCGGCAAAGGCAAGAACGGCTCGCTGACCGAGGTCAAGCCGCTTAACCTGGTCACCGGCCTGATCGACGAACTGCGCTCGCGTCACCCCGGGCTCGATGAGAACATGATCAGCGACGTTGTCCTGGGCTGCGTCTCGCCGGTCGGCGATCAGGGTGGCGATATCGCCCGCACCGCCGTCATCGCCGCGGGCCTGCCCGACACCGTCGGGGGTGTGCAGCTCAACCGGTTCTGCGCATCCGGTCTGGAGGCGGTCAACACCGCCGCGCAGAAAGTCCGCTCCGGCTGGGACGACCTGGTGATCGCGGGTGGTGTCGAGTCGATGAGCCGGGTCCCGATGGGCTCCGACGGTGGCGCGATGATGTCTGACCCGGCCACCAACTATGACGCGTTCATCGTGCCGCAGGGTATCGGCGCGGACCTGATCGCCACCCTTGAGGGTTTCACCCGCGAGGATGTCGACACCTACGCCCAGCGCTCCCAGGAACGTGCCGCTGCCGCGTGGTCCGGCGGTTATTTTGCCAAGTCGGTGATCCCGGTGCGTGACCAGAACGGCCTGCTGATCCTCGATCACGATGAGCACATGCGGCCGGGAACGACGGTGGAGAGCCTGGGCAATCTCAAGCCCGCCTTCGAGGGGCTGGCCGCCATGGCCGGTTTCGATGATGTGGCGATGCAGAAGTACCACTGGGTCGAGAAGATCAACCACGTCCACACCGGCGGTAACAGCTCCGGCATCGTCGACGGCGCCGCCTTGGTGCTCATCGGCTCCGAAAAGGCGGGGCAGACCCAGAATCTGACCCCGCGGGCCCGTATCGTCGCCACCGCGACCAGTGGCGCGGATCCGACCATCATGCTGACCGGCCCCACTCCGGCCACCGAGAAGGTGCTCGCCCGGGCCGGACTGACGGTCGACGATATCGACCTGTTCGAACTCAACGAGGCCTTCGCCTCGGTGGTGCTGAAGTTCCAGAAGGACCTGAACATCCCCGACGAGAAGCTGAACGTCAACGGCGGCGCGATCGCGATGGGCCACCCGCTGGGCGCCACCGGCGCCATGATCGCCGGCACCATGGTCGACGAGCTCGAGCGACGCGGCGCCAACCGGGCCTTGATCACGCTGTGCATCGGCGGCGGTATGGGTGTGGCCACCATCATCGAGCGCGTCTGAGACCCGGAAATTCCAGAGGAGCAAAGACCATGGCAGAGAACACCATCACGTGGGATAAGGATGCCGACGGCATCGTCACGCTGACCCTCGACGACCCGACCGGCGGGGCCAACGTCATGAACGAGCACTACAAGGAGTCCATGCACAAGGCGGTCGAACGTCTCGTCGCGGAGAAGGACTCGATCACCGGGGTGGTGATCACCAGCGCCAAGAAGACCTTCTTCGCCGGCGGTGACCTCAAGGCGATGATCACCGCAGGTCCGGAGAACGCCGGCGAGATCTTCGCCGAGGTGCAGGACATCAAGGCTGACCTGCGGGCGTTGGAGACCCTCGGCGTTCCGGTGGTGGCCGCCATCAACGGCGCCGCACTCGGCGGCGGACTGGAGATCGCACTGGCCTGTCACCATCGCATCGCCGCCGACGTCAAAGGCAGTCAGATCGGTCTGCCGGAGGTGACCCTGGGCCTGCTGCCCGGTGGCGGCGGCGTCACTCGCACCGTGCGGATGTTCGGAATCCAGAACGCCTTCGTCAATGTGCTGTCCCAGGGCACCCGGTTCCGGCCGGACAAGGCCAAGGCCACCGGCCTCGTCGACGAGATCGTCTCCACCGCCGAGGAGGTGGTGCCGGCCGCCAAGGCCTGGATCAAGGCGAACCCGGAGGCGCACACTCAGCCGTGGGACGCCAAGGGCTACAAGATGCCCGGCGGAACACCGTCGAGTCCCGCCTTGGCGGCCATTCTGCCGTCATTCCCGTCGCTACTGCGTAAGCAGATCAAGGGCGCGAATATGCCCGCGCCGCGGGCGATCCTGGCCGCGGCCGTCGAGGGTGCGCAGGTGGACTTCGACACCGCCAGCCGGATCGAGAGCCGCTACTTCACCGAACTGGTCACCGGTCATGTCGCCAAGAACATGATCCAGGCGTTCTTCTTCGACCTGCAGGCCATCAATGCCGGTGGGTCGCGGCCGGAGGGCATCGGCAAAACCCCGATCACCAAGATCGGGGTGCTCGGCGCCGGCATGATGGGCGCCGGTATCGCCTACGTCTCGGCCAAAGCCGGGTTCGACGTGGTGCTCAAGGATGTCACCATCGAGGCTGCGAACAAGGGCAAGAGCTACTCGGAGAAGCTTGAGGCCAAGGCCCTCGAGCGCGGCCGGACCACCGAGGAGAAGTCCAAGGCGCTGCTGGGCAGGATCACCCCGACTGCCGACCCCGCCGATTTCAAGGGTGTGGACTTCGTCGTGGAGGCGGTCTTCGAGAATCAGGAACTCAAGCACAAGGTGTTCCAGGAAATCGAGGATATCGTCGAGCCCAACGCCATCCTGGGGTCCAACACCTCGACCATGCCGATCACCGGGCTGGCTGCCGGGGTGAAGCGGCAGGACGATTTCATCGGGATCCACTTCTTCTCCCCGGTGGACAAAATGCCCCTGGTGGAGATCATCAAGGGCGAGAAGACCTCCGATGAGGCGCTGGCCCGGGTGTTCGACTACACCCTCGCGATCGGCAAGACCCCGATCGTGGTCAACGACAGCCGCGGCTTCTACACCAGTCGGGTCATCGGCACCTTCATCAATGAGGCGCTGGCCATGCTCGGCGAGGGTGTCGAGCCGGCCTCGATCGAGCACGCCGGATCTCAGGCCGGTTACCCGGCACCGCCGCTGCAACTCTCCGATGAGCTCAATATGGAGCTGATGCACAAGATCGCCACCGCCACCCGCAAGGGTGTCGAGGACGCCGGCGGCACCTATGTGCCACACCCGGCCGAGGCGGTCGTGGAGAAGATGATCGAGATCGGGCGGCCCTCGCGGCTCTCCGGCGCCGGATTCTACGAGTACGCCGACGGCAAACGGGTCCGGCTGTGGCCCGGTCTGCGGGAGACGTTCTCCTCGGGTTCGGCGACCCCGCCACTGCAGGACATGATCGACCGGATGCTGTTCGCCGAGGCGCTGGAGACCCAGAAATGCTTCGACGAGGGCGTCATCACGACGACGGCGGATGCCAACATCGGCTCGATCATGGGTATCGGTTTCCCGCCCTGGACCGGTGGGGCCGCGCAGTTCATCACCGGCTATCCCGGCGGGAAGACGGCTTTCGTGGCCCGGGCCAAGGAACTCGCCGAGCGCTACGGTGACCGGTTCAACCCCCCGACCTCGCTGCTGGGGTAAGCGGCAGGCTGCCGAAAGCCCCTGGAGATCGCCCGATTTCCAGGGGCTTTCGCATGGGTAGAGTCGGGTCATGCGCTTCGGATTGTTCATCCCCCAGGGTTGGCGTCTCGACCTGGTCGGCGTCCCGGTCGACAACCAGTGGCCGGTGATGCGTGATCTTGCCGCTTACGCCGACAGCGGCCCGTGGGATTCGCTGTGGGTCTACGACCACTTTCACACCGTCCCGATGCCCACCGATGAGGCCACCCACGAGGCCTGGACGCTGATGGCCGCCTACGCGGCCAGCACCACGCGAATCAAGCTCGGTCAGATGTGCACCGCGATGGGCTACCGCAACCCCGCTTATCTGGCGAAGGTCGCGGCGACCGCCGACATCATCTCGGCGGGGCGGTTGCAGATGGGTATCGGCGGTGGCTGGTACGAGCACGAGTGGCGGGCCTACGGGTACGGCTTCCCCTCCGCCGGGCAGCGCCTGGCGCGCCTCGATGAGGGCGTGCAGATCATGCGGGCGGCCTGGCGGGATGGCCGGGTCAGCTTCGAGGGCAGGCACTATCAGGTCGACGGGGCGATTGTGGCGCCGACACCGCTGCAGCCCGGCGGGCCGCCGCTGTGGATCGCCGGGGGCGGGGAGAAAGTGACCCTGAAAATCGCCGCCAAGTACGCCCGGTACACCAACTTCACCGCCGCCCCGGAGGAGTTCGCGCACAAGTCCGAGGTGCTGGCGGGGCACTGCCGGGAGGTCGGCACCGAGTTCGGCGAGATCGTGCGCAGCGCCAATGTGAACGCGGTGCTCGGCGCTTCGGAAACCGATGTGCGACAACGGCAGAACAGAATCCGTGACCGGCTGGCCGGGGTCTGCGGTGACGCGGCCGCCGAGGCGATGGTCGCGATGAATGAGGCTCCCGGCAACGCGACCGGGACCCCCGATCAGGTGATCGAAACCCTGACGGCATTGCGGAAACTGGGCTGCGAGTACGTCATCTGCTACTTCCCCGAAGCGGCATACGACCGCTCCGGTATCGAAATGTTCGAGCGCGAGGTCATTCCGGCGTTGGCGTAGCCTGTCATCGGCTGATGCCGGGACGTTCGACAGCGGTTCCACTGGCTGAGGTCAACGGAATCTCATCCGGGTGTCGGGCCGACAACTTCGCGGCCACGGATTGCCGTGGAACGGCCCTTCTCGGGGGCCTCCTGCGTTTTCGATGAGGCACCCTGCCCTTGTCGCCCTTGCCGCTGTCGATCTACTCCAGCGTGAAGATGCCAGTGATGGCGTTCGCAACGACCAGCACCTCGATCAACGCGGCGGTGGTGACCAGGCCGATGCTGCCAGCGACCGGACGTGCGAGGGCGTTGATGAGTCCGCCGATGATATCGCCGCTGAACATCTGCTCGATTCCTTCCAGGAACAGGTTGGCGGCGTATCCGGGAAGGACCGTGACGATGGCGTTGACGATATCCGCGGTGGGAAGCAGTGCGGCGTACAGCGACGCGGCGGCGTTGGAGATGAACTCCGTGACGGTGCTGATCGCGGCCTGGATGGCCGGGATGATTCCGTCCGGTGTCAGCGCGGGCAGCGAGGTCAGCCCTGCGGCCAGCGAGGTCAACCCTTCGGCCGCTCCGGTCGCATGTGAATCCAGTTCCTGCCACATGCTTCCACCGGGGGTGATGGCGGCGATGAAGTCGTTGATTCCCTGACCGATGCCATCGATGAAGAGTCCGATGGTCTCACCCCAGTTGACATCGGGGAACACGCCGAACGGGGTCTCGACGTTGGCGAGACCCTGTGACCAGCCGTACTTCGGGTCGCCGTAACCGAGGTTGACGATCACCCGAAGTGCCGGCTGCACCAGGTCGGCGATCGGCCCGCCGATCACCGGAATCGCGCGCACCAGCTCCAGCAACGGCAGGTTCTCGGTCGGGATCACGTAGTACTTCTGAGTGTCCGAGCTGGTCGGCAGCTCAATGGCGGTGGCGAGTTGCGCCGGGGTCAGGTCCAGGTAGGTGCCGTGGACGAAACCGATTCCCAATGCGGCGTTGAGGCTGGACAGGAAGTTGCCGGGATATTGCGGGAAGTCCGCGAATCCGTCGTATTCCAGCATGTAGTTGGCGACCGGGAACATATCCTCCGGGGTGGGACCGTAGAACGGGATGCCCAGGCTGGGCAGGTTCAAGCCCGGGAAACGGGACAGGAACCCGCCGTTCGGGTTCATCTCGTTGCCGATCAGCACGAAGTTGACGTCGGTATCCGGGTCGATCCCGCATGTCGGGGTGTTGACGCAACCGGCATTGTCGGGGTCCATCACCAACGAGGAGATGATGGCGCTTTGTGAGTAGCCGAAAATGGTCAGAGTGTTGTCGTCGGCGAGTTGTCGGACCACCTCGTCGTAGAGGATCTGATTTCCCTGGTCTACCGAGACGCTCAGTGGCAGTACCTTGACGTAGGGGTAAGGGGTGATCGGGTACAGGCCTTCGGGGGTGACCAGTTGCTCGGGGATGGTGCCGACCGGGCTGTGCTGCTCGACATACTTGGTGAATGCCGCCTCGATGTACTGAGCTGACGGTAATGGTGTGCCGCTGCCGCCCATGATCAAGGCGATGTTCTCCCCGGCGGCGGGGAGAACCGCGGCCGCCGGCGCAGGCGTGGTCACGGATGTGGCTGCGGGTGCGGGCGGGGCGGCCGTCTCCGGGCGTGACTGGGCCAGCAGTAACGAGCTCTGCAGTATGCCAACCGGTGCGCCCGGCACGTCGTTGGCGACCGGCTCGGGCGCGGTGGCCACGGGCGGGTCGATCGGGGCCGCGGTAATCGTGGCTGCTGGGGTGACCAGGGGTGTGACCGCTGCCGGCGCTGCCGCTGACCGCGCCCGCGTGCTCTGGGTTCGCACCGTTGATGCCGGCGCGGCCTTCTGCACCCGGCCGGGCAGGGCGGCTCTGGGGCCGTTCCGGAGGCCCGAACCCGGAGACACAGAGGTTGCCCTCGGGCCGGCGTTGGCTGCGCTTGGGCCGGCCGACCGGTCGGGGCTTGCTCGTACCGATGAGGTGTCCGATGAGGGACTGTCCGCCAACGCCACTGCAGTTCCGGTGTAGAAGGCGGTGCCGATCCCCAATGCGACCGCCAGTCCTCCAACACGACCCACGAACCTGGAACCGCTCATACAACTCCCCTATGACTTTGGTCACAATCAACGGTCGAACTGTAGCGCTTGGCGGGGGATTCCCCTGGGATTTCTCAGGTTTTTTTCAACTAAGGTCTAGCCGTGGCTAACCCGTGGCTAACCCGCGGCTAACCCGCGGCCTCCCGTGACTCCGGCCGCGGGTATTCGCCGCCAGGTCCCTAGATCGCCGGGCCCAACAGGTCATCGGCATCGGTGATCAGGTACCCGTAGCCCTGTTCGGCCAGGAAGCGCTGGCGGTGCGCGGCGTAGTCGGCGTCGAGGCTGTCACGGGAAACCACCGAGTAGAACACCGCGCCGCCGCCGTCGTGTTTGGGTCGCAGCAGCCGGCCTAGGCGCTGCGCTTCCTCCTGGCGTGAGCCGAAGGTTCCCGAAACCTGCACGGCCACAGCGGCTTCCGGCAGATCAATGGAGAAGTTCGCCACTTTGGACACCACCAGCGTTTTGATCTCGCCGCGACGGAACGCGTCGAACAGTGCCTCGCGTTCGGCGTTTTTGGTCGACCCCTGGATGACCGGCGCGTCGAGCTCCGTGCCGAGTTCGTCGAGCTGGTCCAGGTAAGCGCCGATCACCAGGGTCGGTTCGCCGGGGTGACGGGCGAGGATGGATTTGACCACCGCGATCTTGGTGTGTGCCGTCGAACACAACCGGTAGCGCTCCTCGGGTTCGGCGACGGCGTACTGCATCCGCTCGTTGTCGGTCATCGTGACCCGGACCTCGACGCACTCGGCCGGGGCGATCCAGCCCTGAGCCTCGATATCCTTCCACGGCGCGTCATAGCGTTTCGGGCCGATCAGGCTGAACACATCGCCCTCCCGACCGTCCTCGCGGATCAGGGTCGCGGTCAGGCCCAGTCTGCGGCGGGACTGCAGATCGGCGGTCATCCGGAAGACGGGTGCGGGGAGCAGGTGGACCTCGTCGTAGATGATCAGGCCCCAGTCCCGGCTGTCGAAGAGCTCCAGGTGCCGGTATTCGCCCTTGGTGCGGCGGGTGATCACCTGGTAGGTGGCGATGGTGACCGGACGGATCTCCTTGCGCTCACCGGAGTACTCGCCGATCTCCTCCTCGGTCAGCGAGGTGCGCGCTATCAGCTCGCGCTTCCACTGCCGGCCCGCCACGGTGTTGGTCACCAGGATCAGGGTGGTGGCGCCGGCCCTGGCCATGGCGGCGGCACCCACGATGGTCTTGCCCGCCCCGCAGGGCAACACCACCACGCCCGAGCCGCCGGCCCAGAACGAGTCCGCCGCCATCTGCTGGTAGTCGCGCAGCTCCCAGCCGTCCTGCATCAGATCGATCGGGTGAGCCTCACCGTCGACGTAGCCGGCGAGGTCCTCCGCGGGCCAGCCGATCTTGAGCAGCATCTGTTTGACCCGGCCGCGTTCGCTGGGATGGACGATCACGGTGTCGGGGTCGATACGCGCGCCGAGCATCGGGGCGATCTTCCGGTGCCGCAGTACCTCCTCGAGGACCGCTCGGTCCAGGCTCACCAGGCACAACCCGTGGGCGGGGTGTTTGACCAGTTGCAGCCGGCCGTACCGGGCCATGGTGTCGACGATGTCGACCAGCAGCGGCTGCGGCACCGCGTAGCGGGAGAAGCTGACCAGGGCGTCGACCACCTGCTCCGCGTCGTGGCCTGCGGCGCGGGCGTTCCACAGGGCTAGTGGTGTGATCCGGTAGGTGTGCACGTGCTCGGGTGCGCGTTCGAGTTCGGCGAACGGGGCGATGGCGGCCCGCGCGGAGCCGGCCTGTGCGTGGTCGACCTCCAGCAGTACCGTCTTGTCGCTCTGGACGATCAGCGGGCCGTCAGTCATGAGGCCATTATCCGGGCTCGGCCGTCATCACCGAGGTGACCCGGTGGACGGCGAACTCGCGGGGCCGGCCCTGTGCGGGATCCCAGGCTGTCAGCCGCCCGCCTTGAACGGCCAGTGGACGAAGGACGCGCTGGGTCGCCACGCCGGCGGCATCGACGTAACCGATCAGCACATCGGTTCCGAGCGCGGCCGCCTGCCGCAGCAGTGCCATCGCGACACCCGGATCCATCCGCGCCCCGCCCAATGGTGCCGATTGCACCCGGCGCAGTACCGACACCATGGTGGCGAGGCTCTCCGGGTTCGGTTTCGCCGTTGCGCGCGGCACGCGGCGCAGGGGATTGGCCGGTACCCGTACCCCCCGCCGACGCAGCTCGACGATCGCGCCGGATTGATCCTCGGCCGCGGGAGCGAAACCGCCGTGCCGCAGGGCGGCGAGCACCTCCGCGATCGGAGCCTGGGACACCGCCACCGTGGGGGCCAGCAGGCGGACCTGGAGTTCGGTCATCTTCGGCGCGGACACCGCGTGGGAGAGCAGGACAGGATCATCACAGCGGACGAAGGATGCGGCCATTCCCACCCGCAGTTGCCCATGGCGGCGGGCGACATCGTTGATCAGGTAGGTCAATCCCTGGGGAACCGGAGTCCTGGAGTGCCTGTCGAAGAAGCGCTGGAGACCCTCGGCGGTGCGGCCGGTGTCCAGAGCGTGCCGAACGGACTGTTCGCTGACCCGGTACACCATGGCCGCCCCCGCCGATTCGACGGTGGCCACCGCATCGAGTTCCTCGGCCAGCTCCCGCTGGAGGGGCCCGGGCACCACCACCGTGAGATCCGCCTGCACCAGAAAATGGTCGATCGGTTCGGGTAACGCCCGAATCATCGCGGCCAGGGCGGACTCCTCGCCGTTGTCCAGCAGCGCCCGAGCCGGGCCGCTCAACGCGTCACGGCCGGTGAGCCCGACGGCATGCGCCTCGTAGAGCAGATGCCCGACTGGCCCGGGCTGCAGCCGCGCCGCCCACCGCGGTCGTCGCCAGACCAGTGCGGCGGAAGCGTGTTCGGCGTCCACCCCGGAGCCGGGCGGCAACTCGGCGAGCAGTCCGAGCAGTAGCCGCCGGTCCAGGGGTGCGGCCGTGGAGTAGAGCGAATCCGACAGTGCTGCATACGGTTTCGCATCCGGACCGCGGCTCCCTATCAGGCCCGGTCGGGACGGTAGGTCCAGCCAGGTGACGGCCAGCTGCAGCCAGCGGGAGGCGGCCGGCGCATCGAGGAACCGGTCCGCCGCCACCGTCGGTGCCCAGCAGCTCACAGTCTCGACCGGTGTCGGCTGCTCGGGGATACCGCTGGCGATCAGGCCCGCGGCCGCGGCGAGTTCCAGGATCAGCCCCAGCCGTCGGTCATCGATCCCGGTCGCCTTGCTGAGCCGTCGGACTTCCCGGACCCCCAACCCGCCGCTGCGCAGTTCGGGAACCGGCGCCGTCGAAAGGCTCGCCAGCACCGTCTCGAACTGCCGCATGAGTTCCAGGGCCGCCCCGGCTGCCGACCCGTCGACATCCTTGATGGTGGCGGTGGTCGCCACCGGGTCGGCGGGGGTGAGGGCGTCCGGTCCGGGCTGCTCGCCGCGCAGCAGCTGTCCCACCTGGCGGGGTAGCACCACGGTCTCGTCGTCGACTTGATGCAGCAGTCCCGCGGCCAGCAGTCGCTGTACCGGACGGTCGGCGGGTGTTGTCGATGAGGCGTCGCGGGTGCGGCCCACCGGGGAGCCGATCATCAGACGTTCCAGGACATCGCGGGCCGGATCGTCGAGGTCGTGCAGAGCGGCGGCCAGGTCAGCGCTACCGGGTCGCGGATCTGCTTCCGCCACCTGGCCCGGGTACCAGGGCAGCGCGGTCGCGGCCTCGGCGGGCACTTGGACCTCGTCATCGCCCCAGGCCAGTGCGCGCCCGCGTAACTCGTCCAGCGCGGTCAGGAGATCCCCCGTCGGCGCCCGGTCGCCCATCAGGGAGAGCACCTCACCGACTGGAACTGCGCCGTGATCCGCTCGCAGCACCAGCAGCGCATCGAGCATGGCGAGGCATAGGAAGTCCAGATCGTCGGCGGCGGCTTTCACCGACTGTCGTGAGGCCGCCCGCGAGGCCAGCGCCGCGATGCTGCCCGGTGCGGGCTGGGCTAGATCCGGCCGTGTCCTGAGCAGTCCGATCAGCCGTTCGTCAGGCAGATCCGACAGCCACGCGGCCAGCGACACGCCCCGCCGCGACGGAGTGGGCGGCGGGGCGGGATGAGTCGCGGGTGGATGAGTCATCGCCGACCAGGGTAAATCAACGGGCATGCGCGCGAGTTCGGCTGACAAGTGTCAGAATGATGGACGTGGCAGAGAACACGAACAAGCAGAGGTACGTCGATAACGGCTGGCCGACCCGGGATCCGGAAGACCACCCCGTCAGCGAGCTGGCTGCCGACCGGGTGGGTCCGCTGTCCCCCTTCGGAGAACTGACCTTTCCGGTGCCGCCCTCGACCCTGCCCTACATCCACCCGGTCACCGTCGTCAACAAGTAACGGTGACCGCCGGGCGCTCCGAGGTACCGTCGCGCCGTCTGTCCCACCTCGACGACGGGGGCGCGGCACGGATGGTCGATATCAGCGCGAAGCCGGCCACCGCCCGCAGTGCGATCGCCGCGGGCACCGTGCACACCACCGCCGAGGTGATCGCGATGATCACCAGCGGCGGATTGCCGAAGGGCGACGCCCTGGCCACCGCGCGGGTGGCAGGAGTGTTCGCTGCCAAACGCACCAGTGAACTCGTGCCGATGTGTCATCAGCTGGCGCTGACCGGTGTCGATATCGACTTCCATATCGGCGTGAGCCAGGTTGATGTCTCGGCGTCGGTGCGCACCACCGACCGCACCGGTGTGGAGATGGAGGCGCTGACCGCGGTGACGATTGCAGCACTCACGGTCTACGACATGATCAAAGCCGTCGATCCGGCCGCTCATCTTGACGATGTGCATGTGGTGCGTAAGGAAGGCGGCCGTAACGGGGTCTGGACGCCGCAACGGTGAGCAGGTCGGCCAGGGTCATCGTCGCATCCACGCGCGCTGCCGCCGGTATCTACGACGATCGCTGCGGGCCGCTGATCGCCGACTGGCTGATCGCCCGTGGTTTCGGTGTGCCGGGCCCGAAGGTCGTGTCCGACGGCCCGGCGGTGGGGCAGGCTTTACGGGAAGCGGTGGCCGACGGTGTCGACGCTGTCATCACCTCCGGCGGCACCGGTATCGCCCCAACCGACGTCACCCCGGAGGCCACTCTGGAGGTCCTGGATCGCCAGGTTCCCGGCCTCGCCGATGCGATCCGTCGATCGGGGCTGCCGAATGTGCCTACGGCGGTGCTGTCCCGGGGAGTGTGCGGTGTGGCCGGTCGGACGCTGGTGGTCAACCTGCCCGGATCCGTCGGCGGCGTCCGCGACGGACTCGGCGTCCTCGCCGATGTGCTCGACCACGCGCTGGATCAACTCGCCGGGGGAGATCACCGGTGACCCGCATCGTTCGCGCCGCGGTGACGACGGAGACGTTGCGGTTGACCGAGCACGAACAACTGGTGGCCTATCCGGCGGCTGGCGCGGTGGTTGGATTTTCCGGTGTGGTCCGCAACCACGATGGCGGACGCGAGGTTCTTCGGCTGGAGTACTCCGCACACCCGCATGCCGAGCAGATCCTCTTCGAGGTGCTCGCCGACGTCGCGGCGGGGGCATCCGGGGTCCGTGCGATCGCCGCCAGTCACCGGGTCGGAAGCTTGCAGGTTGGTGACGCTGCGTTGGTGGCCGCCGTCTCGGCAGATCACCGGGCCGCCGCATTCTCCACCTGCGCCCGGCTGATCGACACCGTCAAGGAGCGGCTACCGGTGTGGAAGCATCAGTTCTTCGCCGATGGCAGCGATGAATGGGTGAATAGCGCTTAACCGGCCGGGGCCGGGTCTGCGGGTGCCGGTTCGCCGGCAGGTGCGGCGTCTATCGCGGGTGCCGGGTCGCCGGTGAGAACAGGGTCGCCGGTGAGTGCCGGGTCGCCGGTGAGTGCCGGGTCGCCGGTGAGTGCCGGGTCTACCGGCGCCTCACCGGGGATCGGCGATGTGAAGGACCGCTGGGCGAGTGCGACGATCAGATCGTCGCGGTCAATCTGATCGTTCTTGAGGGCCTGCCACAGGTCCTTGATGTAGGCCACGTTCGGGTTCGACACCGGCCCGACCGGTTCGGCACTGGTACCCGGCGGCAGGCTGTCGGGGCTCGGCAGGTGCGGCACACCGCCCGCGAGTTCATCGGAGGCAACCGCTGTGGTGTCACTGCCCGGGGCCTCCGCGACCGGCTCGCCCGGTGCTTCCGCCGGCGCCGGGGATGGGCCAGCCGGATCTGCGGGAGCCAACGGGCCGCTACCGGGCAGGCTGGCCTGCAGGATGGTCGGGCCGGGGGCCACCTCCGGGGCGTCGGCGGGCACGATCTCATCCGGCGCGACTGTGCTCTCGGCGATGGCGATAATCTCCGGCTCGGGCATCGGGGCGTCCTGCGGGGCGGGCGGTGCCTCGGGCAGCGGGCCATCCACTGGTGCGGCCGGCATCGGGGCGTCGGCCGGGGCATCAAGCGGGGTAACCGCCGCCTCGGCCTCAGCGGTCGCGTCGGCATCGAGGGATTCGGCCGCCGCCTCGGTTTCGATGGCCGCGTCGGCCTTGACCGCCTCGTCAGCGGCAGCGCTGTCGGCTGAGACGTTCCGCGGCGTCGGACCGGAAAGCCCGCGGCCGCACGTGGGCCAGGCACCCTTGCCCTGGCCTGCGAGGACCTTCTCGGCGATGGCAATCTGCTGATCGCGGGTCGCCAGATGGGCAGACGAGGCAAACTCCCCGCCGCCGTAGCCCAGCCAGGTGCTCGGGGCGAACTGGAGGCCGCCGTGGTATCCGTTGCCGGTGTTGATCGACCAGTTGCCACTGGATTCACAGTTGGCGACGGTGTCCCATTCGGCGTCGGTGGCAGCCTGCGCCTGAGCGGCCAGTCCGATGCCGCTCCCGCTGAGCACCGCGCCGGTCAGGGCGATCTTGGCGATGCCGATGGAAGAGTTCGTGGGCTTACGATGCCGTCCGCTCATGGGGATCCTCTCTCGCGCGCGCCGAGGCTGTTGTCTACCGGGTTGGGCGGGAAGCCGCCGCCGGCCGATGCGTTGACACCTGCGGTGCAGTCCCGGCTCGTCGTCGGTCGTCCGGTTCCATCCCGCGGGTATCCCCGCCTCCATCCCCCGTGCATCCGAAAACGTGTCGTCGTACCCTCCGCTCGCGGGATGGAGGTCGGCGCGACGAGCAGGGGGGACCCGCCACGAGGGGCGGGCCATCGGCAACGGTAGTGGGGACTTACCGGTCCGTCACCTTTTAGGCAAACTGATGTTTTCCCTGCTGGCGGATTCTCAAGAAGGTCTGATGGCACAGCATTGCCGCTGATCAAACACCTAATTTATCGGTCCGTGGCCGCCCCGAGATGATCCCGTGATGTGACCTAAATCACGATTAGCCGCCCGAGAAGGGGGGCAAAACCTCCACGGTTCGGGCGCCCATCAGCACAGTGTCGTCACCGCGAACCGCCACCCCGTCACACAGGAATGAACACTTCCGTAACACTAAACCTAATTCTTCACTTTGACCACTTAGTTCACTCACGAGGTCGGACATCGTGGCCCCCTGTCGAAGCGTGAGAGATAACGCGTCCACGCCGGCGGCCGCGCGAGCCGCAGCAAAGAAACGTACGGTGACTCCGAACGTGGTGGTGATCTCGGTCATAGTCAACCCCCGATGGCGCTCATCGGCCGGTCTGGCTGAATGAAACCGGGGTCGTTGATGCCGTGCCCGGCCGCCTTATTCCACATGGCGGTCCGCCATGCCAGTTCGAGGTCGGCATCGTCGGCGCCGCTCCGCAGCATGGTGCGCAGGTCTGTTTCCGCAGCGGCGAACAGGCAATTGCGCACCTGGCCGTCGGCGGTCAGCCGGGTTCGGTCGCAGGCTGCGCAGAACGCATCGGATACCGACGAGATGATGCCGACCGTCGCGGCCCCGTCACCGACCCGCCACAGCCGCGCAGGTGCCGATCCGCGCGGCCGGGTGTCAGGGCTGAGATCGAAATTGCCCTGCAGTGCCGCGATGATCACATCGGCGGTCAGGGCGGCGTCGCGGTTCCACTGATGACCGGCGTCGAGTGGCATCTGCTCAATGATCCGCAACTGATAGTCGTGCGCCAGGCAGAAGCGGAGTAGCTCGACCGCATCGGCCAAGCCGGTGACCGGGTCCAGAACCGCGTTGACTTTCACCGGCCGCAGTCCAACGTCGGCGGCAGCGGAAAGGCCGTCGAGGACCGCGCCGAGACGGTCCCTGCGGGTGATGGCCGCGAAATGTTCCGCGTTGACGGTGTCCAGCGACACGTTCACCCGATCCAATCCCGCGTCGGCCAGTCCACCGGCTCGCTGCGCCAATCCGACACCATTGGTGGTGAGGGCGATCTCCGGACGGGGCTGCAACCGTCCCGTCACGGCGATAACGTCCTCGAGTCGCCGGTACAGCAGCGGTTCACCGCCGGTGAAACGAATGCTGGTGATTCCCAGGCGGGTGACCGCCAGACGCAGCAGTCGGATCAGCTCGTCGAAATTCAGGACCGCCTCACCGGGCAGCCAGTCCAGTCCGGTGGCCGGCATACAGTAGGAGCATCGGAGATTGCACCGGTCGGTCAGCGAGACGCGGAGGTCGGTGGCAGACCGCCCGAACGTATCCAGCAACGGTCCATGCCGGGGCATCTGGGGAGCAGCCGGTTCGCGATCCCGTCGGATCGCCGGTATGCCCAGTGTGGTGACGGTCATGCCCGGCCCTGAGAGTGCACCCAGTCGTGGGCTCCGTCGACCGGGACGATCTCCTTGCCCAGCGGCATGAGAGAGACCGGGATCAGTTTCAGGTTCGCCAGGGCCAGCGGGATTCCCACGATGGTGACGGCCATCGCGATGGCACTGAGCAGATGCCCCAACGCCAGCCAGATACCGCAGAACAGCACCCAGATCACGTTGCCGATCAGGGCTCCGGTTCGGGGACCGGGTTTCTCGACGACCGTCCGGCCGAATGGCCACAGTGCGAACATCGCGATACGGGCCGACGCGAAGCCGAAGGGAATGGTGACGATGAGGACGAAACAGATCACCGCGGCCAGTAGGTAACCGAGTGCGAACCACAGTCCGCCGAAGACCAACCAGATGATGTTCAGAATCAGGCGCATCTCTTCCTCCAGCGGTGGAGTCAGCCTACCGATACCAGAGTGGCCCAGTTACCCGGCCGGGGGTTTGAGTAGGATCGCTGTCGCGTCCTGCCCCCGGACGTTCCGTGACATCAGACAAGCAGGTGAGCCAGGTGCCGACCGGCAAGGTGAAGTGGTACGACGCCGAGAAGGGCTTCGGCTTCCTCTCCCAGGAGGACGGCGAGGACGTCTACGTCCGCGCCTCGGCGCTGCCCGAGGGTGTCGAGGGGCTCAAGGCCGGACAGCGGGTCGAGTTCGGGCTGGCCACCGGCCGGCGAGGCCCGCAGGCGTTAAGCGTCAAACTCGTTGATCCACCGCCCACTCTGGCGCGGATGCGACGCGAAGCCGGCCCCGCCACCGAGCACAAGCACAGCCCGGACGAGTTACACGGCATGGTCGAGGACATGATCACCCTGCTGGAGAGCGCGGTGCAGCCGGAGTTGCGGCGTGGCCGGTACCCCGATCGCAAAGTCGCCCGGAGGGTTTCGGAAGTGGTGCGGGCGGTCGCAGCCGAACTGGACGGCTGAACCTTCCGGCGAGGCTAAGGCGACTGAGGCCACACCAGGCGTACCGACCACTCGGCGTGCGGCAGGTCGCGTAGTTCGCCGGTCTCGTCCTGGACCAGGGTCAACAGTTGCACGACCAGACCGACCACCTTGCCGCGCTGCGGATCGACCGTGGGCACGGTCACCGCCAGGCGGGTGTCCGGACGGTAGGAAGCGGTGGTGGTGTTGCGCTCGTCGGCGTAGACCTTCAGAAGCCGCCACGGCGCACGGGCGATCGCGGTTGGCACCGAAAGCTGCACCGGATAGTCTTCGGAAACCGAAAGCTGTTCCTGCTCACCATCTGTGATGCAGTCATTCAGGTCGATCACGTTGCAATACAGGTACGGGCCTACCCGTACCGTCGTCCCCTTCGAGTAGACGCTGATCTGCGGCAGCGTGGATGCGGCGTGGTCGCGGGCCAGCCACCAGGCGCCGACGCCGGCGCCGGCGGCAGCCAGCACAACCAGAGCCGTGATCAACCACGCGATCTGTCGTTTCACCGGTAGGGCTCCGCCGACCGTCCCTGCGGCTCGGCAAATACCGGCCGATTGCCGCCGAAACCGGGGATCAACGAGGCACCGCGATAGCTCACCACGGTCTGCGCCAGGCCGGGAATGAGCAGTGCGGTAATCGCAGTGAAGCCCACCCACAGGTCGGTGTAGACCAGGACCCCGATCGCGCCACCCATGACCCAGGCCAATTGCAGTACCGACTCCGAACGGCCGAACGCCGATGCACGCGATTCCTCCGGCAGGTCATCCTGCAGCGACGCGTCCAGTGACGCCTTGGCGATCGCGCTGGCACCCGATGTGACGAACGTGGCGGCGGCCGCGACGAAAAGGTTACCGGTCACCGCGGCCAGGAGTGCCATCACCGAGACGGCGATGGTTGCCCGCACCACCAAGACGGTCGGCCTACCAAGTTCCAGCCTGGCCGCGGTGAAGTTCCCGGCGAAATTACCCAGCCCCGCGGCTACCCCGATCATGCCCAGGATGCCCAACTGCACCCAGCCGCTGGCGTCCTGGGCCTTGGCTACAAATGCCGGGTACAGGAACAGGAAACCCACCATGGCCTTGATGGTGCAGTTACCCCAGAGCGCGGTGATGATGTTGCGGCCCAGCGGTTGTCGGCGCGGGCCGGTGGTGATGACGCGGGTTGGTTCATCGTCGAGCCAGTCCCACTCCCCGCCGCGTCCGTGATAGGTCAAGGTGGCCGGCACCTCGCCCTCGGTGACCTCGACCCACCGCGGAATCCGCATGGTCAGCGAGGCGCCGGCGAGGGTGACGAACACTACGACGAAGAGCGCACCGGGCAACTGCAACAGGCTGGAGAACATGTACTCCACTCCAGCGGCGATACCCCCGCCGACCACTGTGCCGCCGATCAAGCCGAACATCGTCAGCCGGGAGTTGACCCTGACGAGGTCGATGGTCGGCGGCATCACTCGCGGGGTGACCGCGCTGCGCAACACCGAAAACGACTTGGACAGCACCATCATCCCGAGCGCGCAGGGGTAGAGCACCCAGGACGGATAGCTTCCGGTGGCGCTGTCGTAGTTGGAGATCAGCACTACCGCCAGCAATGTCCGCAGCAGGAATGACATCGCCAGGGCAGCGCGTCGGCCGTGCTGCAGGCGATCCAAAGCGGGCCCGATCAGCGGCGCGATGATGGCGAATGGGGCGATGGTGATCAGCAGGTACAGCGCCACCCTGCCCTTGCTCTCGCCGGTGGCCGCCGCGAAGAACAACGTGTTGGCCAGGGCCACCGCCATGGCGGAGTCAACCGCGAAGTTGGCCACCACCGGCCAGGTCAAGGCGGTCAGACCGGATTTGTCAGCGCCATCGGCGGTCGCGGCGCGATGCACCATCGAGTACATCCGCGAGCCCACCTCGGCCGCGGCGCGGGTGACACCGGCACGTTCGGCGCCGGGGTCGGGATCCGGCTCCGGATCGCCGTAGGGACTATGCCGCTCCGAGCCGAGGGGCGGCAGGTAGCGGTTTCCGCCGGGGTTGGAACTGGTGCCCGCGCGGGACGTGTCACGGCGACCGACACCGTTTGCCGAGCCGGCACGGTAGCCCGGTTCGGCGCGCGGGTAATTCGCCATACCGGGGTGCTCGCGGCGCGGTCGGCCGGCTCCGGTCGACGGACCGGCGCCCGGGTGAACACGCCGCCGTCCAGACACGGTAACGATTGTCCCCCATGACCCCGGCCCTGGGCGGGTGGCCGACCGGTGTGGCCGGTCAGATCCCCGGTGAGGCAAGATTGTCGGCAATGGACATCGACATGTGTGAAGCCGGGTCGACGGCCCCCACGGCTGAACCGGCCGCTGAGGTAGCGGCCGTCCTGGCCGGGGCGGTGGCACTGGCCCGCGAAGCGATCATCGAGTTCAGCGGAGAGACGGTTGGGGACTATCTCGGTGTGGGATACACCGACGAGGTATCGGCGACCCATCGTTTCCTGGCCGATATGCCCGGCTACCGCGGATGGCAGTGGGCCGTCGTGGTGGCCACCTGCCCGGCGGCCGACCACGCCACGATCAGCGAGGTGGTACTGGTTCCCGGACCGACTGCGCTGCTGGCCCCGCCGTGGGTGCCGTGGGAGCAACGGGTCAAGCCCGGCGATCTTGGTCCGGGAGATCTACTGGCGGCCCTGCCTGACGATCCCCGACTGGTACCCGGTTTCATGGCCACCGGTGACCCGCTGATCGACGACACCGCGGTTGAACTCGGACTCGGCCGCCGTCGGGTGCTCAGCAGCTTCGGCCGCGATGACGCCGCCCAACGTTGGCATGATGGTGACCACGGCCCCGACGCTGCGATGGCCCGGTCCACCAAGCGGGTGTGTCGAGACTGCGGGTTCATGGTTCCGCTGGCGGGGGCGCTGGGCACCAGATTCGGGGTGTGCAGTAACGAACAATCCGCCGATGGAAGCGTGGTCGACTTTTTCTACGGCTGTGGCGCGCACTCCGACACGCCCGCCCCACCGGGATCCGGGTCGCCGAGCTACGCACCCTATGACGACGGGGTGGTCGAGGTCGTCGATATTGCCGCAGCCGTCGAGTCCGAACCGGTTACCGGATCGGCCGGCGCCGGGGCGGTGGAGAACTAGCTGCCCTCGGCAGCGGCCTTGATGCGGGCCAGTGACAGGTTCATCCCCTCGATGAGTTCCGTCTCGAATTTGTCGACGCCGCCCAGGGCGGCTTTAGTCACCGCGGTGGACAACGCCGTCACACCGTTCTCGGCGTGCCTGGTTTCGGTCACCCGCGTTCCGGTAGCGGTCGGCTCCAATTCGTAGGTCCACACCGTGTGGTTGATATCGACACGGAAACCCAGCTTGCGCTGGGGGATCACCTCGGTGATCGTCGACGTGGTGGGCCAGAACAGCATGCCGTGCCGGTTGAGATTGACGGTGCGGGTACCGGGTCGCACGGGGCCGAGGGCTTTCATCTTCCGGCACTGCGGACTCCACTGCGGCATCCGATTCAGATCCGATATCAGGTTCCAAACCTTGTCCACCGGGGCGTCGATCTCGATCTCGGCGGTCAAAATTGGGGCTGCCATGGGTGTTCTCCGATCGTTGTCATGTGCTCTGTTCCAACCCGCTCTGTTCCAACCCGCTCTGGGCACCGCGCGCACCGCGACGGGCCGCCGAACGCTGCCACAGGAAAAGCGACGCGCCGAATACGCTCACGCCCAGACCGGCGAGGGTCACCGGGCGCCAACCCTGCAGCGCCGGAACGATGAACGCAGCGACGGCTGCGACGATCCACAGCAGTGCACCGACGCCGACGACCGGTCGCGGATCGAGCAGCGCGGCCGGCAGCTCCGGCAGATCCTCAGCGGCGGCGGACATCGGCCTTACCGTAACCGACCGAGCCCGGGCGTACGTTAGCGCCCATGGTGGCGATCTTCGATATCACCGACCCCGGTGACTCGCGGGTCGATGATTTCCGTGATCTCAACAGCGCCGACCGCCGACCGGACCTGCCCACCGGTAAGGGTCTGGTCATCGCCGAGGGCGTTCTGGTGGCCCGGCGGATGCTTGCATCGCGGTTCTCCGCGCATGCTTTCCTGGGCACAGATCGCCGGCTGTCGGAGTTGGGCCGGGACATGCCGGGGGACCTTGGCGGCCAGGACATCCCCTTCTACCGGGCTACGGCCGAGGTGATGGCCGAGGTGGTGGGTTTCCACCTGAATCGGGGCCTGCTGGCGGCTGCCCGCCGTCCGGCGGAACTACGTGTCCCGGATGTGCTGGCAGGATGCCGCACGGTCGCCGTCCTCGAAGGGGTCAATGATCACGAGAATCTCGGCTCGATGTTCCGAAACGCCGCCGGACTCGGTATCGACGGTGTGCTCTTCGGCACCGGGTGTGCCGATCCGCTTTACCGGCGAGCGGTGCGCGTGTCGATGGGCCATGCCCTGCTGGTGCCGTTCGCCCGCGCCCGGCAGTGGCCCGCGGACCTGCAACTGCTGCGTGATGACGATTTCGTGCTGTTGGCGATGACCCCCGACCCGGAGGCCGATGCGCTGGCCGATGTGATGGGTGGCCTCGCCGGGCGGAAGGTTGCGATTCTGGTGGGCGCGGAGGGACCCGGTCTGACCGAGACGGTGATGCGGGCCAGCGACGTTCGAGTCCGCATCCCGATGTCGCGTGGCACGGACTCGCTCAACGTTGCCACTGCGGCGGCGCTAGCGTTCTACGAGCGCGTGCGGCAGGCCGGCAGGGCCGGACCGATAATCTGAACAGGTGTCCGACGACTCGACTCCCTGGGGTACCGGTCTGACCGTCGCGACGTTCGTGGCGGCCATCACCGCGGCGGCGATCGTCGTCCTCAGCCTCGGGATGACACGGGTGCACCCGGTGGTATCGGTGGGGCTGAACCTGGTTGCGGTCGGTGGGCTGGCCCCGACGCTCTGGGACTGGCGTACCCGCCCGGTCCGTCGGTGGTTCGTACTCGGTGCCGCGGTTGGGGTGGCCATCGGCTGGGTGGTGATGCTTGGCCTGTTACTTGGTTAGCGTTGGCCGCCGGTACGAACGCCGAGCAGGACATCTTCCCAGGCGGGCACCTCGGCTTTGCGTTTGCCACGTCGGGTTGGAGCGGGCTGCCCGGGTGCCGCCGCCGGCTCCGCAGCGGCCTCGGGGTCTTCATCGAACGCGAGCTGCGCCAGCGGCGCGACCCGCCGCAGTGGCCGTTCGAATTCCGGGTCGATCAGCTCGCTTGCGGCTTCGTCGATGGCAGTGACAGTGCCTCCGTGCGCCCCGGGGCTGAACCGGAAATGCGCGTAGTTCTCCGACAGGCCCGCCGGCCAGCACATCCGAACGGTCCAGCGCCCGTCGTCGGTGCGCCAGGCATCCCAGTCGGTGGACTCCGAGCTCAGCCCGCGCTCGGATAGGGCCGAGGTGATGGTCTCCAGCAACGTCTCGACGGCGGGCCCGTCGGCGAGCACCGGATGGGCGGCTGTTGCCAACTCGGCCGCGCGCTGACGTTCGAGTAGCACCGGGTGGGCGAAACGCTCGACCTTCGACGGATCCATCCCGGAAGACTCGGCAACCTCCTCAACGGATGCACCGGCCCGGATACGCGACTGGATGTCCCTGGGACGTAACACGCCTTTGACCTCATTGTCTGTTGTGTTCTGGACCAGCCCCGCCCGGTCGCCGCGCACCGCGGCGCGCAACCGGTCATCGACCCGGATGAGGAATTTGTCGGCCGGGTCGCCACCCTCGCAGATGACGTGCTTGCCGTCGACATCGAGCCCGATGAGACAGAGTTCCCGCATGTCGTCCTCCTTGGTTGGACTCTAACCCGGACCGGGAGAAGATCACGGAAAGGACACGCCCTGCGACCCGATCGGTCACGGTCGCCCTGCGACCCGATCGGTCACGGTCGCCCTGCGACCCGACCGGTCTACAGTCGCTCGACGACCCAATCGACACAGCGGGTCAGCGCGGTGATGTCATCGGGGTCGATCGCCGGGAACATGGCGACCCGAAGCTGATTGCGCCCAAGCTTTCGATACGGCTCGGTATCAACGATGCCATTGGCCCGTAATACAGCGGCCACGGCGGCCGCGTCGACTTCGTCGTCGAAGTCGATGGTGCCGACCACCTGCGACCGCAGGGCCGGATCGGCGACGAACGGGGTGGTGAACGCGGCGGCCTCGGCCCAGGAGTACAAGCGCGACGAGGAGTCCGCGGTCCGTTTCACCGCCCAGTCGAGACCGCCCTGCGCCAGCATCCAGTCGATCTGCTCGGCCATCAGCACCAGGGTGCCGATGGCCGGAGTGTTGTACGTCTGATTCTTCAGGCTGTTGTCGACGGCGATCGGCAACGACAGGAAGTCAGGTACCCAGCGGCCGGACTCCGCGATCGCTTCGATCCGGGCCAGCGCGGCCGGAGACAGGATGGCCAGCCATAGCCCGCCGTCGCTGGCAAAGTTCTTCTGCGGCGCGAAGTAGTACGCGTCACACTCGGTGACGTCGACCGGCAGCCCACCGGCACCCGAGGTTGCGTCGATGAGGACGAGGGCGTCACCGGAGCCCTCGGGCCGGCGGACTCCGACGGCGACGCCGGTCGAGGTCTCGTTATGAGCCCAGGCGATGGCGTCCACCGCGGGATCGGACTTCGGGGCCGGGGCGCTGCCGGCTTCGGCTTTGATCACGATCGGCTCGCCGACGAATGGATTGGCGGCCACCGCGGAAGCGAACTTCGAACTGAACTCACCGTAGGTCAGGTGCAGGGATCTGTTCTCAATGAGGCCGAAGGCGGCGGCGTCCCAGAATGCCGTCGCGCCGCCGTTGCCGAGAATCACCTGGTAATCGTCGGGAAGCGAGAACAGCTGGCGCACCCCGTCGCGGACCCTGCCTACCAGGTTCTTCACCGGCGCCTGCCGGTGTGAGGTGCCGAACAGCGCGGCGGCGGTGCTGCTCAGCGCCGACAGTTGTTCGGGGCGCACCTTCGAGGGGCCGCACCCGAAGCGGCCGTCGGCCGGTTTGAGGTTGGCGGGGATCGTCAGCTGGGCGGTGTCGGCCATGCCGTAAGCCTAGGATCCGAGACCCTCGCAGCTGAAATCGAGCGGGTCAGCAAACCCGATGGCGGGTATGGACAGTATGCGATACCTGCGGTACCGTTTTCGTGAAAGCATCGCTGGACAGACCTCAGGGAAGGCTTCAGATGGCGAAGACCCGCATGGTCAGGCGTTGGCGTCGTAATATGGAAGTCCGCGACGACACCGCATACGTCACGATGCTCACCACATTGTCCGAGGGTTCGGTCCGGCGGAACTTCAACCCCTACACCGATATCGACTGGGATTCACCGGAGTTTGCTGTGACCGCGCAGGACGAGCGCTGGATACTGCCTCGTTCGGATATGCTCGGCCGCCACCCCTGGTACCTGGCACAACCGGTCGCCACCCAGATCGCGATCGGTCAATGGCGACAGGCCAACATCGCCAAAGTCGGTCTGCAGTTCGAGTCGATCCTGATTCGCGGCCTGATGAACTACTCGTTCTGGGTGCCCAACGGCTCGCCCGAGTACCGCTACTGCCTGCACGAGGTTATCGAAGAAGGTAACCACACCTTGATGTTCCAGGAGATGGTGAACCGAATCGGCGTCGATGTACCCGGTATGCCGCGGGTGCTGCGTTGGCTCTCACCGCTGATTCCGTTGGTGCCCGGCCCGCTTCCCATCCCGTTCTTCTTCGGTGTGCTCGCGGGGGAGGAGCCCATCGACCACACCCAGAAAGCCGTACTACGCGAGGGTGGAGACGGTCTGAGGCTGCATCCCATCATGGAGAAGGTGATGGCCATTCACGTGGCAGAGGAGGCTCGACACATCTCGTTTGCCCATGAGTATCTGCGCAAGCGGGTGCCGCGGCTGCGCCGGTCGCAGCGGTTCTGGTTGTCGCTACACATACCGATCATCATGCGGGTGCTGTGCCAGGCCATCTTGGTGCCCCCGCGCAGTTTCTTCCGTGAATTCGGTATCCCGCGCGAGGTCCGGAAAGAGCTGTTTTTCCGCTCCCCGGACTCGCGGAAGATGTTGCGGGACGTCTTCGGCGATATCCGCATGCTGTGTTACGACACCGGGTTGATGAACCCGCTGGCAAAGGCCGTGTGGCGGCTGTGCAAGATCGGGGGACCGCCCAGTCGCTTCCGGAGCGAGCCGCAGCGCGCTCACCTCACCACCGCTGCCTGATCCGGCCGTACACGACACCCATGCCGCATGTCATCACACAGTCGTGCTGCAGCGACGGATCATGTGTCTACGCGTGCCCGGTGAACTGTATTCACCCCAGTCCCGACGAGCCGGAGTTCACCGCGGCGGAAATGCTCTATATCGACCCGGTCGCCTGTGTGGACTGCGGTGCCTGCGTGAGTGCCTGCCCGGTCGGGGCGATCCAGCACCACAGCAGGCTGTCCCCCGGACAGCTGCCGTTCATCGCCGTCAACGCCGACCACTACCCCACCCGGCCCGCCGGGGCGAAACTGCCGCCCACCTCACGGTTAGCGCCTGTGCTACCCGCGCCCCGGCTGCGCGGCCCCGGCCTCACGGTGGCGATCGTCGGCTCCGGCCCGGCGGGTATGTACTCCGCCGACGAACTGCTCACCCAGTCCGGTGTCCGGGTCAATATGTTCGACAAACTGCCCACGCCCTACGGCCTGGTTCGGGCGGGCGTGGCCCCGGATCACCAGGCCACCAAGGGCATCACCGTTCTGTTCGACCGGATCGGTGATGCCCGCGGGTTCAGCTACTATCTCAATGTCGAAGTGGGAAAACATATTTCGCACGATGAGCTGCTGGATCACCACCATGCCGTGGTGTATGCCGTAGGCGCCCCCGGTGAGCGCAGCCTGAACGTGGACGGCATGGCGCTGCCGGGTTCAGCAAGCGCCACCGAACTCGTGGCCTGGATCAACGGGCACCCGCGTTTTGCCGGGCGCACGTTCGATCTCGGCCATGAACGGGCGGTGATCGTCGGCAACGGCAATGTCGCACTCGATGTGGCCCGCGTTCTCACCGCCGACCCGGAGCGGCTTGCCGCAACTGATATCTCCGATAACGCGCTGCGGGTGCTGCGCGGGTCCGCGGTGCGGGAGGTGGTGGTGGCGGCCCGTCGCGGCCCGGCCGAATCCGCGTTCACCCTTCCTGAACTGATCGGGCTCACCGCGACCAATGAGGTGGTTCTCGACACCGCCGACCATATGCTCGTCCTTCGTGACCTCGACCGGGAACAGGATGCCGGGACGCGGGCGAAGCTGCAGATCCTGGCCGGGCTGCCCGATTCCGCCGGCCCAGCCGCCGGTCCGCGGATCCGGCTGGCATACCGGCTCACCCCGCGGCGGATCCTCGGGTCCCAGCGGGCCGACGGCGTGGAATTCGTCGGTACCGGCACCGGGGAAACCGTGACGCTGGCGGCCGGTCTGGTGTTGACGGCCATCGGCTACCGCGGTGCTCCGGTAGCCGACCTGCCCTTCGATGAGTCCGCGGCGGTGGTGCCCAACCGCGCCGGGCGGGTCATCGACCCGGGTACCGGCCGGCCGGTACCCGGTGCCTATGTGGCGGGCTGGATCAAACGGGGACCGACCGGTTTCATCGGGACCAACAAGTCCTGTGCGATGCAGACCGTCGCGGCGCTGGCAGACGATTTCAACGCCGGACTGCTCGGTGACCCGCACACCCGGCCGTCGGCGCTGCGCCGCTTGGTGCGCTCCAGGCAACCCGATGCGATTGATGCCGACAGGTGGCGGGCTATCGACGCCGCGGAGATCGCCCGGGGTTCAGCGGTCGGCCGGCCCCGGGTGAAGTTCACCTCGGTGCCGGAGATGTTGGAGGTCGCCGCGGCCCGTCGGGCTTCGCCGAGCACACGCAAACTCGCACGAAAAAGGGCTCGCTGACCCGACTTCACGTCTGCTCGCCGGGCGCCGGACGCCGGGCGAGGGTGGGGCGGGCCAGGCGCGCGGGGTCAGGGGTTGTGGGCGATCTCGTCCCAGCCCGGTACCGACTCCGGCGAGCGTGGCGCCGGGCCGACGTAAACCGCTGCGGGCCGCACCAGTTTGTCCAGTCGTTTCTGCTCGAGAATATGGGCGCACCAACCGGCTGTGCGTCCGCAGGTGAACATCGCCGGCATCATCGCCGGCGGTACCTCGGCGAAGTCGAGGATGACCGCAGCCCAGAACTCGACGTTGGTCTCGATGGCCCGATCGGGCCGACGCTCGCGCAGCTCGGCCAGCGCGGCCTGCTCCAGTGCGGCGGCGACCTCGTAGCGGGGAGCGTTCAGTCTTCTGGCAGTGGCGCGCAACACCCGGGCGCGTGGGTCCTCGGCCCGGTAGACGCGGTGGCCGAAGCCCATCAACTTCTCTTTGCGGTCGAGGATGCCCCGCACCACCGCGCCCGGGTCGGCGTTTCGTTCGGCCTCTTCGATCATCGGGATGACGCGGGCCGGTGCGCCGCCGTGCAGCGGTCCGCTCATCGCCCCGACCGCGCCGGACAGCGCCGCGGCGACATCGGCGCCCGTCGAGGCGATGACCCGGGCGGTGAAGGTCGAGGCGTTCATCCCGTGCTCGGCGGCCGACACCCAGTAGGCGTCGATCGCCTCCACGTAGCGCGGGTCCGGGTCGCCGTGCCAGCGGGTCATGAAACGTTCCGTGACGGTGGTGCACTCGTCGATCACCCGTTGCGGCACCGCCGGTCGGTGGATACCCCGCGCGGATTGCGCGACGTAGGACAGCGCCATCACCGAAGCCCGGGCCAGCTGATCGCGGGCCGTCTGATCATCGATATCGAGGAGCGGCCGATAGCCCCAGATGGGCGCCAACATCGCCAGGCCGGCTTGTACGTCGACCCGGACGTCGCCGGTATGGATAGGGAGGGGAAACGGCTCGGCGGGTGCAAGACCGACTCCGAATCGGCCGTCAACCAGCAGTGCCCACACATCTGAAAAGGTGACCCGATGTCCGACCAGGTCCTCGATGTCGACGCCGCGGTACCTCAACGCCCCGCCGTCGCGGTCCGGTTCGGCGATCTCGGTGGTGAATGCCACCACACCCTCCAAGCCGGGAACGAAGTCGTTCGGTAACGCGCTCATTAAGCGGATTCTGCCATCCCCGATTGCACCCGATCCGGCGGCGTACGCTGATCAGCGTGGTAGGTCGTGAAGGGCCCGCACCCGCCCACCGGCTGGCTGGGATGCGCGTGGAGTACGGATCGGTGGAAAAGGACGGCAGCACCGACCTGGATGTCGAGTGGCTCGCCGATGGCTGGCTTGCGTTGTTGCACAAGTGGATCGACGAGGCGGAGGCGGCCGGGATCGTCGAGCCCAACGCGATGGTGCTGGCCACTGTCGAGGCTGGTCGGCCGGCCACCCGCACGGTGCTGTGCAAGAGTGCCGACGCCGAGGGAATCACCTTCTACACCAACTACGACTCCGCCAAGGGTGAAGACCTGGCGACCACGCCCTACGCTTCGGTGACCTTCCCGTGGTTCGCGTTAGGCCGCCAGCTGCACGTTCGTGGCCCGGTCAGCAAAGTCAGCCCCGAGGAGACCGCGCAGTACTGGGCCCGGCGACCACGGGGATCACAGTTGGGGGCGTGGGCATCGGAGCAGTCCCGGGCGATCGGTTCACGCGCCGACCTGATGGCCAGTCTGGCAGAAGTCAGCGACCGGTTCGCCGGGCACGATCAGATCCCGGTTCCGCCGCACTGGGGCGGTTATCGCATCAGCCCGGAGGTGATCGAGTTCTGGCAGGGCCGAGAGAACCGGATTCACAACCGAATTCGCGTCACGGGCGGCCGGGTGGAACGGTTGCAGCCATGAACGCGATCCGGCGCACGGCGGTGGTTCGCCGCCCGGCCGGAGGCCCGTGACCCAACGTCCGGGCAACACCGACACATCCGGTTAGACTTAGGTAGTGCCTTATCGCACCGGGGAGGCAGCCCTTGGGCTGCGGGAATTGAAAAAGCAGCGGACCCGCGCGACATTGGTCGACGTGGCCGCGCGACTCTGCGCCCGGCAGGGGTATGAAAGCACCACAGTCGATCAGATCGCGGCCGCATCGGATGTGTCCCCGCGGACCTTCAGCCGCTACTTCCCGAATAAAGAAGCCGTCATCGCCGCCCTGATGGAGGAGACCTCCGAGTACGTCGCCGCATCGTTGACCAACCAGCCGTACGACATCACCGAGCATGAGGCGCTGGTGCGGGCTCACACCGAGGTTTTTCGTGCCGCCCAGCGGGGCGAACCGGGGGCGATGTCCTTCGATCGAATCAGCGGATTCCTCAGCATTGTCAACAGCACCCCGACGCTGAGCCTCGCGTCGTTCACCTTCCGTCCGGACGGATCGACCCATGCCGTCGGTGCGGCGCTGGCCGCCAGGATGGGCTTGCCGGTGACCGATCCGGCCGTCCGCGTCGTCTTCGACACCTGGGCGGTGCTGATGGCGATCGCGCTGGGCAGACCAGGCAGCGCCCCCGGCGACCCGTGTTCTGTCAGCGACCGAATCGAACAGACCTTCGCGATATGCACCCGCCTCTGGCAGCCGTGGCGGACCGGGGAGTAGACCCCGCCGGGCGATCCAGGGTCATAGCGACTACCTTCGACTGGAGCGCACAGTAGCGTGATCCCCGACGGTCCGACCGGTACCGTCGACCACGCAGGAAAGGGTTGATGTGGCCGTGACCGACGACACCGCCTCGCTCCGGTATCCCGGTGGGGAGCTGGATTTGGAGATCGTCCACTCGAGCGAGGGCTCGGACGGCATCGCGTTGGGTTCACTACTGGCCAAGACCGGCTACACGACCTTCGACCAGGGGTTCGTCAACACCGCCTCAACGAAGAGCGCCATCACCTACATCGATGGTGATGCCGGAATCCTGCGGTACCGGGGCTACCCGATCGAACAGCTGGCGGAGAAGTCGACCTTCATCGAGGTCAGCTATCTGCTGATCTACGGGGAGCTGCCGACCGCGGACCAACTGGCTGATTTCACCACCAAGATTCAGCGGCACACCCTGCTTCACGAGGATCTGAAAAGGTTCTTCGACGGCTTTCCCCGCAACGCCCATCCGATGCCGGTGGTCTCCAGCGCAGTCAACGCACTGAGCGCCTACTACCAGGACTCACTGGATCCGATGGACCACGATCAGGTTGAGTTGTCCACGATCCGGTTGCTGGCGAAGCTTCCGACCATCGCGGCCTACGCCTACAAGAAATCGGTGGGTCAGCCGTTCCTCTACCCGGACAACTCGCTGACGCTGGTGGAGAATTTCCTGCGGATGACCTTCGGTCTGCCGGTCGAGCCGTACTCGCCCGACCCGGAGATCGTTCGCGCACTCGACATGTTGCTGATCCTGCATGCCGACCACGAGCAGAACTGCTCCACGTCGACGGTGCGGCTGGTCGGTTCGTCGCAGGCGAATCTGTTCACGTCGATCTCCGGCGGGATCAACGCGCTGTGGGGACCCTTGCACGGTGGCGCCAACCAGTCGGTGCTGGAAATGCTGGAGGCGATCCGCAGCAGCGGCGGTGACGTCCGCGAGTTCGTCCGGAAGGTGAAGAACCGCGAGGACGGTGTGAAGCTGATGGGCTTCGGGCACCGGGTGTACAAGAATTACGATCCGCGAGCACGCATCGTCAAGGAGCAGGCCGACAAAATTCTCGGCAAACTCGGCGGCGACGATGAATTGTTGAATATCGCCAAGGCGCTCGAGGAAGCGGCCCTGACCGATGATTACTTCGTCGACCGCAGGCTCTACCCGAACGTGGACTTCTACACCGGGCTGATCTACCGCGCAATCGGCTTCCCGACCCGGATGTTCACCGTCATGTTCGCACTGGGCCGGTTGCCGGGCTGGATTGCGCACTGGCGGGAGATGCACGAAGAACCCAATAAGATCGGCCGGCCGCGTCAGATCTACACCGGTTACAGCGAACGCGACTACCGCAACATCGGCGGCCGGTAGCCACCTGCGCACCGGCTGCCGTTCACAGCTTTGCCAGCACCGCCATCGCGGCGTTGTGGCCGCCTAGACCGGACACTGCACCGCCTCGCCGGGAGCCCGAGCCGCACATCAGTACCCGTTCATGCGCGGTGGCCACGCCCCACGCGCGGGCGGGGGTGTCGAGTAGTTCGCCGTCATCGGCGAACGGCCACTGCAGCGCCCCGTGGAAAATGTTTCCGCTGGTCATACCCAGACCGTTCTGCAGATCCAGGGTGGTCTTGGTCTCGACACACGCGCGGCCGTGCGCGTCGGTCATCAACACATTCTCAACCGGTTCGGCGAGTACCGAATTCAGCGAGGTCAGCACCGCGTCGGTGAGGCGATCGCGAATGGTGTCGGGATGGTCCTGTTGCAGTGCGTGCGGCACATGCAACCCGAACACGGTCAGGGTGGCCGCGCCGGCTCTGCGCAGTTCCGGCGACAGGATGCTGGGATCGGTCAGCGAGTGGCAGTAGATTTCGCACGGCAGCGGCGCCGGAATCCGGCCGCCGGCGGCAGAAACGTACGCGCCATCCAACTGCGACCACATCTCGTTGATGTGGAAAGTGCCGCCGAACGCCTGTTCCGGGGTGACGGTGTCATCGCGAAGCCGGGGTAGGCGCCGCAGCATCAGGTTGACCTTCACCTGCGCGCCCTCGGCCACCTCCGGTGCCGGTTCACCCATCAATTCCGCCAGTACGGCGGGTCCGACATTAGCCAGCACGAACCGGGCCCGCACCCGGTGCTCGACGGGGTCGGCCGGCGGTCCCTGCCGGTAGCGCACCTCACCGTCGGGGCTGACGGCCGACACCTCGGCATCGGTGATGATCTCGGCGCCGTGCCTCAGTGCGGCGGCACCCAGCGCCCCGCTGACCGTGCCCATTCCGCCCACCGGAACGTCCCACTGACCGGTGCCGCCCCCCATCAAGTGGTAGAGCAGGCAGACGTTCTGCCTCAACGACGGATCGTCGAGCCGGGCGAATGTTCCGATCACAGCGTCGGTGGCCATCACCCCGCGAACCAGGTCGCTGCCGACGGCGTCGGCGATGGCCAACCCGATCGGCCGTTCGATCAGCCATTCCCATACCGCCGCCGCGCCCGGGCCGCCCGTCTGAACCACGTGTCGGCGGGCGTGCTCGCGCGAGCGCAGCGGTTCGGTCAGCGTCGGCCACAGCGGTTCGGTCACCGCCCGGCAGCGCCGGTAGAACTCGGCGAACCCGGACTCGTCGGCGGCGGCGCCGACAGCCGCGAATGTCGATATCGGGGGCTGGCCGGTGGCGCAGTCCGAGCCGATCAGCAGCCCGGTGCGCCCGCCGTCGGCCGGGTTCGGGGAGTAGGAGGCATAGCGGCGGCGGGCCAGTCGGACCGGTGCGCCGAGATCCTCGACGATCTGGGCCGGTAACAGGCTCACCAGGTAGGAGTACCGGGAAAGCCGGGCATCGACGCCGTCGAATGCCCGCGCCGAGACCGCCGCCCCCCCTACCTCGCCCAGGCGCTCCAGTAATCGGACCCGAAGACCCGCCCGGGCCAGATAGCCGGCCGCCACCAGGCCGTTGTGCCCGCCGCCGACGATGACGACATCGGTTGCCGCGGACACCTCGTTGGATCCGGGCGCGGCCACACCGGAAGTTTAGGCAGCCGTTCCGCCGGCCGGGCCCGGAACCCGGCGGCGGCCGTTACGGTAATCCGATGACGACGAAACCCGAGATCGAGTTCCCCGACGGCCCGGCACCGATCGAACTGGTGATGACGGACCTTGTGGTCGGCGACGGTCCCGAAGCAAAGCCCGGCGATATCGTCGAGGTCCACTACGTCGGTGTGGAATACGACACCGGTGATGAGTTCGACAGCTCCTGGAATCGCGGGGAGTCCATCTCCTTCCCGCTGCGCGGACTCATCCAGGGCTGGCAGGACGGAATCCCGGGAATGCGGGTCGGTGGGCGCCGACAGCTGGTTATCCCGCCACAGCTGGCATACGGTCCGGCCGGCGGCGGGCACCGGCTGTCCGGCAAAACGCTGATCTTCATCATCGACCTGCTCGGTGTCGGCTGACCCGGAGCTCACACCGCTTCGGGTCGCCATCTCCTCGGCCTGTGTCGCAAAGTCTGGATTTTCCGGTTCGCCGGGGTTATGTTCCTCCGGTCCTGATAGACGGGGCTTCAGTAGCTGATGGGGGAGGGAACCGATGACAGGTTCCGACGATGCTCGGGTCAGCGGCACAGCGACCGAATGGCGCGCCGAGTCGCGCTACTATCGGCGCGCGCCCGGCTGGGGCTGGTTCTTGGGGCTGCTGCTCGTCCCGCTGCTGTTCGGCTGGCTGAGTTGGGGAGCGCTTAAACCCCCGGCGACCATCAGCGCGCCGAGCGTCAACGTCACCGCGCCGAACGTCTCGATGCCGTCGCTGAACTTCTCCCCGCTGTCGATTCTGCGCAGCGGCAACGACTTCACCCTGTCGGGGATCCTTCCCGACCTCTCGGTCAAGAACAGCCTGCTGACCACATTGAAGGCGGCACTCGGCGGGGGAGCCAACCTGATCGACAAGACCGATATCGCCGCCGGCGCCAACGCGCCGAACTTCGACGGCTTCGGGTCGCTGCTCTCAGCCGCCGCCGATATTCCGAATTTCCAGTTCACCGTGGAGGGTGCCACCATGACCCTTTCCGGTACCGCGCCCTCCGAAGAGGTCAAGGACGCAGTTGAGGCCGCCGCCCGGGCCGGCTGGCCGGATGTCGAGATCATCAACACCATCACCCTTGCCGGCGCCGCCCCGTCCTGTGACAACCTTCAGGCCACCGTCGATGCGAACCTGGCCGCACCGGTGAAGTTCCGGACCGGCAGCGCCGCACTGACCCCCGACGGTCAGCAGCAATTGGCCCCCGTCATCGCCGCGGTCAAGGAATGCCCCGAGACCAAGCTCACGGTGGTCGGCCACACCGACAACACCGGCGATGATGCGATCAACAACCCGCTGAGCGAGAACCGGGCCAAAGCGGTCGCGGCCTACCTGGTTGCCGAGGGTATTCCGGCCGACTCCGTCAGCAGTCAGGGCGCCGGGTCCTCCGAGCCGATCGCGGGCAACGACACTGAGGCCGGTAGGGCCCAGAATCGCCGTACCGAGATCATCGTCAACTAGGGAGTAACGAGATGGATTTTCTCGCACAGTGGTTGTGGTACCTGCTGGCCTTCCTCGTGGGCTCGGCGGTGGCCTGGGCGATCACCGTTCTGACGGTCCACCGGACCAGCAGGGAAGAGGCAATCGCCGACCTTCCCGGCTCGCGTGAGATGGGAGCGCACTGATGAACGACCTCAACTGGTGGCTCATGACTCTGGCGTTCGTGCTGGGCCTGCTGCTGACGTTTGCCATGATGATCCGCCGGGTCACCAGAGAGGTTCCGGTCAACCACGCGTTCTCGGCCAGGGTCGAGGTACCGACGTCGGCCAAGTCCGATCTCAAGTCCGATCTCAAGGCGGATCTCAAGGCGGATCTCGGCAAGGTCTCCGCCGCTGGCGCGGCCGTTGCCGCCGGTGCGGCCAGCAAGCTCACCGGAGCCGCGGAAAAGGTTGCCGAAGCCGCTGAGCAGGCCGTCGACAAGATCGAAGGTCTCCTGGAGAAGGATCCCTACGGCCCGGGTTCCCTACGGCTGGCGGCCGGAGCCGTCCCGCCCGCCGGCTACACCATCAAGGGCAATGCCGACTCGATGCTCTTCCACGGTCCGGACAGCCCCTCATACGAGCAGACCATCGCCGAGGTCTGGTTCTTCGACGAGGCCACCGCCCGGGCGGCCGGTTTCGACAAATGGGACAGAAACCTCAAATAGTCGGCGTCCCCGGGCTCGCACCACCGGGCTCGCGTGGGCTCGCATCACCGGGTTGACGTCACTGAGTGCGCAGGACGAAACCCACTCCGCGGACGGTGTGTAGCAGACGGGGCGCCCCGCCCGCCTCGAGCTTGCGGCGCAGGTAACCGATGAACACGTCCACCACATTGGTGTCGGCAGCGAAGTCATAACCCCAGACCAGCTCAAGCAGCTGGGCGCGGCTGAGTACCGCCGTCTTATGTTCGGCGAGCACTGCGAGCAGGTCGAATTCGCGTTTGGTCAGATCGACGTCCACACCGTTGACCCGGGCGCGTCGACCGGGGATGTCGACCTCCAGCGGGCCGACTTGAATGGTCTCCGAGGAGAACGTCGCGCTGGCGCCGCGCCGGCGCAGCAGCGCCTTGACCCGTGCGACCAGTTCAGCCAGCACAAAGGGTTTGACCAGGTAGTCGTCGGCGCCCGCTTCCAGGCCCGCCACTCGGTCGTCGACCGAACTGCGGGCCGAGAGCACACATACCGGCACGTCATTGTCCATTGCGCGCAGCGCGGTGACCACACTGACCCCGTCCAGTACCGGCATGTTGATATCCAGCACGATCGCGTCGGGCCGGGTCTCGGTGGCGCTGCGCAGCGCCTCGGCACCGTCAACGGCGGTGGACACCTCGAACCCGGACAGTCGCAGCCCACGCTCCAGAGATGCCAGCACGTCGGGGTCGTCATCGACGACCAACACGCGCGGAGAGGCTGAACCGCTGTCCATGACCCCATAGTGCCGGATCGGCGCGCCGGCAAGTGGGAGGCTTGGCCGTGACATGATTCGTTCGACGGGCACCGGCCGCGCAGGAGACGATTCGGTCGTGAACAAGGTAAGCACCACGGGGCTTCGTTCAGAGCCGTCGATCGCTCCGAGGCCCACCCGGGTACGCGGCGGCTCGGATCTGCTGAGACTGCTGCCCTATCTGCTTCCTTATCGGGCTCGCTGGGTCGCGATGGTCGTCGTCGCGATCGCCAGCCTGGTCGCCACCGTGGCGATCCCCCTGATGACCAGGGCGGTGATCGACGGGCCGGTGCACAACCGCGACCCGCGCGGCCTATGGGTTTTGGGATCGGCCGCCATCGCGATCGGTGTCACCGAGGCGGCGCTGTGGTTCATTCGGCGGTGGTTGGTGGCGCGGGCGACGATGGGCGTGGAGGCTGATATCCGCAAGGACCTCTACGCGCGGCTGCAGATCCTGCCGATGTCGTTTCACGGACGTTGGCAATCTGGCCAACTGCTGTCTCGGATCATGAACGACCTCAGCACGATTCGTCGCCTGCTGTCCTTCGGGCTGATCTTTCTGATGCTCAATATCCTGCAGATCGTCGTGGTGACCGCCATCCTGCTCGCGATGTACTGGCCGCTGGGCGTGGTCGTACTGGTCTCGGTCGGGCCGATCACCCTCATCATGTTGCGCTTCGAGAGGACCTTCACCCGACTGTCGCGGTTGGCCCAGGACCAGGCCGGTCATGTCGCCACCGTCGTCGAGGAGTCCGCGCTGGGGCTGCGGGCGGTGAAGTCCTTCGGCCGCGAGGACTACGTCTTCGGCCGATTCGATGATCAGGCCACCACGCTCTACGACACCCAGGTCCGCAAGGTATCGGTTTCAGCGCGGTTCTGGACGCTGCTGGAGGTTATCCCCAACATCACCCTCATCGTCGTTCTCGGGTTCGGAGCCTGGGCCGCCGGGAACGGACTGGTGACACTGGGCACGCTGGTGGCCTTCATCACCATGATGCTGTCTCTGGTGTGGCCCATCGCCTCACTCGGTTTCCTGCTGTCGATGACGCAGGAGGCGATGACGGCGGCCAACCGGATCGCCGAGATCTTCGACGAACCCCGTCCGATCGTCGATGGTCCGTGCCGGGAGGCCCCGCGCGGCGGCCGGTTGGAGTTCGACGATGTCGGCTTCCGGTTCGAGGACGGACCGTGGGTGCTGCGGCATGTCAGCGTCACCGTCGAACCCGGGCAGACACTGGCGCTGGTCGGCGCGACAGGTTCCGGGAAGTCGGTACTTGCCGCCCTGCTGCCGCGAATCCACGACGTGAGCGAGGGGGCGATCCGCCTCGACGGGGTCGACATCCGGGAGCTGTCGCTGACCGCGCTGCGGAGCGCGGTGGCCGTCGCCTTCGAGGACCCGATCCTGTTCTCGATATCGGTCGCCGAGAACCTCAGCCTCGGCCGTCCCGCGGACGATCCGGCCCGTGCGGATGAAATCGAGCGTGCTCTTGAGGTCGCGGCAGCGCAATTCGTTCACGACCTCCCCTTCGGGCTTCAGACCCGGATCGGCGAGCAGGGTATGAGCCTGTCCGGTGGCCAGCGGCAGCGGCTCGCCCTGGCACGAGCGATCCTGGCCAACCCGAGTGTCCTCGTCCTCGACGACACGCTGTCGGCGCTTGACGTGCACACCGAGGCGGCCGTGACCGAGGCGTTGCGCCGGGTGCTGGTCGGGGTCACCGGAATCGTCGTGGCACATCGGGCATCGACCGTCCTGCTGGCCGACAAGGTGGCCCTGCTGGACACCGTCGAGTCCGCCGGTGTCGCTGCCCACACCATCACGCATGTGGGTACCCATGGGGAACTGCTCGCCACCGTCCCGCGCTACCGCTACCTGCTCGCCGCCGATGACGAACTCGACGATGGCACCGAACCGCAGCCGGACTGGACGGAGGACACCCGGCGAAGGCGGTTGGACCACGCCCGCGAGGAGGCACACGAGGAACGAGCTGCCGCGCGCCGAGCCATCGGCTACGCGGCCGTCGAGGACGGCACCCGGTGAACGATTGGCGCGGCCGCATCAACGATCGGGGTGAGGACCTCCCGATCGACGAGGGGGTGAGCCGGGGCCGGGAGGCCCGCGCGCTGCTCGGCTCGCTGCTACGGCCGTACCGCTTGGTGCTGGTGCTGCTGGCAGTGGTGGTCATCGTCGAGAACGCAGCGCGACTTGCCATTCCGCTGTTGGTCAGGCGAGGTATCGACCACGCGATACCGCCGTTGGCGGCCGGTGGTCCAGCCGGTGAACTGATTGTCGTGGTCGTCGTGCTGTGCGGTCTGGTGACCGTGCAGGCGGTCAGCCGGATGTTTTTCCTCAAGACCTCGGGCCGGATCGGCCAACGGGCGCTGCTGGAACTGCGCCGTCGGCTGTTCCGGCATTTCCAGCGTCTCGATATCGCCTTTCACGACCGGTACACCTCAGGGCGGGTAGTCAGTCGCTCGACCAACGATGTCGAGGCCATCCAGGAGATGCTGGAAACCGGTTTCGACAGTCTGGTGACCGCGGTGCTGACACTGTTCGGAACTGCGATCCTCCTCCTGGTGCTCGACATCAAGCTGGGTCTGATGTGCCTGGCCGCGTTCCCGGTGCTGGTTCTGCTGGTGCGATGGTTCGCCGGCGAGTCTGCCAAGACGTATCGCGAAGTCCGGGAGAGCGCCGCTCTGGTGATCGTTCAGTTCGTCGAGACCATGACCGGTATCAAGGCGGTGCAGGCCTACCGGCGCGAGCCGCGAAACCAGGAGATCTTCGTTGACGTCGCAGACGGCTACCGGGACGTCAATGAACGCACTTTCCGGCTGCTGGCAATTTTCATGCCGTCGGTCAAACTCATCGGCAACCTGACCACCGGAGTCGTGCTGCTCTACGGCGGTTACCGTGTCCTGCAGGACGAGATGACACTCGGCACACTGACGGCGTTCCTGCTTTACCTCCGGATGTTCTTCGAGCCGATGCAGGACATCTCGCAGTTTTTCAACACCTTCCAGTCAGCGTCCTCGGCGCTGGAGAAGATCGCCGGGGTGCTGGGCTGCCAGCCGGCGATCACAGACCCCGATCAGCCACGGGTACCGGCGCCCGTCCGGGGTGAAATCGACCTGTGTGAGGTGCATTTCGGCTACCGGTCGAAGGATCCGGTGTTGTCCGGGCTGACCTTGTCGATACCGGCGGGTCAGACCGTCGCGCTGGTCGGAACCACCGGTGCCGGCAAGACCACCATCGCCGCCTTGATCGCCCGGTTCTATGACCCCGACGCGGGATCGGTAGCCCTCGACGGCGTCGACCTGCGGCGGTTCGCCCAAACCGACCTGCGTCGCCATATCGTCATGGTGACTCAGGAGAACTTCCTGTTCGCGGGCACGGTCGCCGATAACATCCGGTTCGGCCGACCGACGGCCACCGCAGCACAGATTCGGGCGGCGGCCGCCGCGGTGGGCGCTGACCGTTTCATCTCAACGCTGCCCGACGGCTACGACACCGATGTTGCCAAGCGGGGCGGTCGGCTGTCCGCAGGACAACGCCAACTGATCGCCTTCGCCCGCGCGTTCCTCGCCGACCCCGCAGTCCTGATCCTCGACGAGGCCACCTCAGCGCTCGATATCCCCACCGAACGCACAGTGCAGCGTGCGCTTGCCACGGTGCTGGCCGAGCGCACCGCGCTCATCATCGCCCACCGGCTGTCGACGGTGGAGATGGCGGATCGGGTGGTGGTGCTCGAGCATGGCCGGATTCTGGAGGACGGCCCCCCTGAGGACCTGATCGGTGCGGGTGGGCGCTATGACGCGCTGTACCGCGCATGGAAGGAATCGCTGGCCTGACAGTCGGCGGTGGCCCCGGAGCGCGGTTGCGGTGGCCAAGCGGGTCGCCCCGGTGCCGAGCGCGGCGTCGGGCGACCGCAAACCCGAAATCGGCCAGTAGGCTCATCGCCATGATCGGTATCGAGCGCGTCGGCGACGTCACGACCATTGAGTTACAACGTCCGCAGCGGCGTAACGCGCTCAACACCGAGCTCGTCGACGCGTTGCGCGAGGCGGTACAGAAAGCGGCCGCCCAGGATGTCAGGGCAATCGTGCTGACCGGGGCGGGGACGGTGTTCTGCGCGGGCGCCGATCTCTCCGGGGATGTGTTCGCGGCGGACTTTCCGGATAAGGCGATCGCGCTGAACCTCGCGATCGATGCAGCTCCGGTACCGGTGATCGGTGCGATCAATGGGCCGGCGATCGGTGCGGGCGTGCAGCTGGCGATGGTCTGCGACTTGAGGGTGGTAGCACCGGATGCCTATTTCCAGTTCCCGATCGCCAGATACGGTCTGGCGCTGGATAACTGGAGTATTCGCAGGCTGTCCTCGCTGGCCGGGTACGGTCGGGCCAGGGCGATGCTGCTGGCCGCGGAGAAGCTGGACGCACAGACCGCGTTGATGACCGGGATGGCCAACCGGATCGGTACCCTCGCCGATGCGCAGGAGTGGGCGGGCGAGATCGCCGGTTTGGCACCGCTTTCGCTGCGGCACTCCAAACGCGTTCTCAATGACGACGGTGCGTATGAGGAGCAGGTGGGTCTGCACAAGGAACTCTTCGACGCGGCCTGGGCCAGCAAGGATGTGATCGAGGCCCAGGTTGCTCGCCTTGAGAAGCGCGCCGCGAGGTTTCAGGGCGCCTGATGGTCGGCCTCCCGGACCTCTCGGCGTTGCTGCCGGGCAGCAAGGCCGCGGCGCGGTTGGTGGCCGGTACCGCGACCCTGGCCGCCGGCGGCTGGATGTTACGCGCGCTGCGCGATGCCCCCGCGGCACTGGGGGCCGGGCCGGCGGCAATCCGCGCGGTCGCCGTCGGCTCGCCGAACTACCGCGGCGGGGTGTTCCACAATCTGGAGGCGTCCACGCCGTTTCGCCTGGAGGTCGAGGAGGACCGCCTGGTGCTGTTCGAGATGTTCTCCCGCGACTCGCGGAGCCGTCCCCCAAACGGTATCCCGGTGGTCGAGCCTGTGTCGCTGGGCTGCGCTGAGCCGCTCGCGGTCACCTGGCTCGGGCATGCCACCGCACTGCTGGAGATCGACGGCTACCGGGTGCTGACCGACCCGGTGTGGAGCCAGCGGTGCTCGCCCTCCCGCACCATCGGGCCGCAACGGCTGCACCCGCCGCCGGCGCCGTTGGAGGTGCTGCCCGCGCTCGATGCCGTGGTGATCAGCCACGACCACTACGACCACTTGGATATGGATACCGTCCGGGCGCTCGCCGATATGCAGCGGGCGACGTTCATCACATCGCTGGGTGTCGGCGCGCACTTGCGGGAATGGGGTATCCCGGCGAGCCGCATCGTTGAACTCGACTGGAACACCAGCTTCCGGATCGACGACCTGAGCGTGACCGCCACCCCGGCCCGGCATCTGTCCGGACGGTTCCTGTCCCGCAACAACACCCTGTGGTCATCGTGGGTGATCGCCGGGCCGGATCATCGCGTCTTCTTCGGCGGGGACACCGGGTATACCGGGAGTTTCGCCGAGATCGGGGCCCGGCACGGTCCGTTCGATCTGACTCTGCTGCCGATCGGTGCCTACAACACGGCGTGGCCGGACATCCATATGAATCCCGAGGAGGCCGTGACGGCGCATGGGGACCTCAACGGAGCGGGTTCCGTGGGGGACCGGACCGATGGTCTCCTGGTTCCGATCCACTGGGCGACTTTCCGGTTGGCGCCGCACCCCTGGGCCGAGCCGGCCGACCGACTGGCGGTGGCTGCTGATGCGGCCGGAATCGAGGTGGCGATTCCGAAGCCGGGCGCCCGGGTGGTGCCCGGCGAGCCGGCGGACCTGGAACCCTGGTGGTGGAGTTGATCTGCCGCCCGCTTGCGCTCGTCGGGGCGGCGGTCGTCCTGGCCGCGTGCGGCGGCCCGCAACCGGACACGTCCGCGGGACTGTCCGGCGAGTCACCGAGGCTCGCCGCGGCGATGGAACTCCCTGACAACGCGGTCGCCGACGCCGTGGCAAATCTCGACGGCATTATCGAGGAGTTGATGACTTCCTCCGGTATTCCGGGCATGGCGGTGGCGGTTGTTGAGGGTGACAAAACGCTGTACGCCAGAGGCTTTGGAGTTCGGGACACCAACAGCGGGGAGAGGGTGAACGCCGACACGGTGTTCCAGCTCGCCTCCCTGTCAAAGCCGTTGGCCGCGACCGTTGCCGCCCGTGAGGTGGGGGCCGGAACCATCAGCTGGGATACCGCCATTGTCGATGAACTCCCGTGGTTTGCGCTTGCGGATCCGGCTGCCACCCGGATGCTCGATGTGGGCGATCTTTTCGCACATCGCTCCGGGCTGCCGGACCACGCCGGGGACCTGCTGGAGGATCTCGGTTACGACCGTCGAACCATCCTGGAGCGTCTCCGGCTGCTGCCGCTGGGGCAATTCCGAACGTCATACGCCTACAACAACTTCGGCGTCACCGCCGCCGCCGAAGCAGTGGCTGCAGCAGCCGGCGTACCGTGGGCCGACCTCAGCGAGCAGGTGCTCTACCGGCCGCTGGGGATGGCCTCGGCCAGTTCGCGCTTTGCCGACTATCAGGCACGGCCGAACCGGGCCATCGGACATATCCGTGTCGACGGTGACCATCAACCCCGCTATGTCCGCGATCCCGATGAGCAGTCGCCCGCCGGTGGTGTCAGTGCGTCGGTCACCGACCTCACGCACTGGCTGAAGATGATCCTCGCCGACGGCAGCCACAACGGAACACAGATCATCGACCCGAAGGCGCTGCTGCCGGCGCTCACCCCGCAGATCGTGTCCGGACCGCCGACTGAGCCGGCGATGCGCGCGGGTTTCTACGGTTACGGTTTCAACGTCAGCACGTCAGCGGCGGGACGGGTCCAGTTGAGCCACTCCGGGGCTTTCCTGCTCGGCGCAGCAACGAATTTCGTCATCATCCCGTCGGCCGATGTGGCGATCGTCGTTCTGACCAATGCCACCCCCTCGGGGGTTCCGGAGACGCTGACGGCGGAGTTCGCCGACCTTGTCGAGTTCGGCCGGGTCCAGCGGGACTGGCGCACGCTCTACGCCGGTGCCTTCGCGGGGATGACCACGCCGTTCGGCGAGCTCGCCGGTCAGCAGCCGCCGGCCGATCCGACCCCGGCGCAACCGCTGTCTGCCTATCTCGGTACCTATGCCAACGCTTACTGGGGTCCGGCAAGGGTCACCGAACAGGACGGCGCGCTGACACTGGCGCTCGGTCCCGGCGGATCGGCCTACCAGCTCGGGCATTGGGACGGCGATATCTTCACCTTCGCCCTGGACAGCGAGAACGCGCCCCCGGGAAGCATTTCCAAGGCCAGTTTCGACGGTGATCGGCTGACGTTGGAGTATTTCGACACCGACAGGATGGGGACTTTTCTACGATGAGCCGCTTGCGCGAAGAGCGAGTGACCCGATGAGCCGCTTGCGCGAAGAGCGAGTGACCCGATGAGCCGCTTGCGCGAAGAGCGAGTGACCCGATGAGCCGCTTGCGCGAAGAGCGAG